>Ga0100403_1003429_pt1 | contig 11801 bp, 10 predicted proteins | sample CryGeymet201501t_FD_83663 | JGI IMG/M metagenome (GOLD analysis project Ga0100403, IMG submission 83663) | Groundwater microbial communities from Crystal Geyser aquifers in Utah, USA - Crystal Geyser metaG 2015-01t | ecosystem: Environmental > Aquatic > Deep subsurface > Groundwater | place...
GCTTCCGTGATATAACATTCGTTGCCTCCTGTATTTACTTTTAATGTCCCATTTTTCAGCCCACAAATGATTTGTGAGCTGGAATTAAGAAATTTGACACGTTTTCTTTAAATGATATCCTTAAAGTAGAAATAATTGATAATCTTATGCTTAAAAAACAATCTAAAAAATCTGTCAAAATAAATGATATTAAAAAACTCTTAAATGAGCAAACCTCTGTTATTCTTTCTGCTGTGGATGAAAAACTGGGAACAAATAAAATTGAAATCCTTTCAAGTGTCGATCAAAAATTAGCTAAAATGGAAGCAAGAATAAACCAGAAATTCGATGGAATTTTCTCGTATTTATTTTTAAAATTAACAGGCGGCTATCTCGCATGAGAGAGCCGCCTGCATCAATCAATTGTCTATAGAAGTTTACTCGAAGAATATTCATTCTTCTCCACCCTTCATTGCGATTCGGGTAAGCAATTTGGATCTCTCCTTCCAAATTATAAGATATTTATTGTTTCCTTGTTAATTGTCTCCAACTGGGCGAAGAGGATTTTATCCTCTTCTTCACCTTCGCTTCTGTGAGAAGCTCGGTCTCTGAAGAAAATTAATAAGGAAGAGAGGAGAATAATTGGGAAATGACTGCTGGCTCTCGAGATGGGTAGTTCGCGATTGATGCGACTACCCAACCCCGAGAACTCAGCTAATCACTTCTCAAATTACTTCCTCTCTTTTTTTACGCGATGTTATCAAGGAACAAATCTTTTTCTTTCAATTTCTTGGAGGAGAAAGATCTGCGCCTTTTCTCACTTCCTCTTACACTTGTATTATATCATATACTTTTAAAATGTCAAGACCCCACCTTGTTTTAGTGGGGCCTCTAAAAATGTTAATTTTATCTATTTTTTCTCTTCACTTTTCTTAATAACAGGTGTTTCTTTTTTTTGATTTTCTGCTTTCGGAGCTTCCACCTTCGCTGAAGCTTCGGTGGACACGTTTGCTGGTTTTTCCGTGGCGACTGGTGTCTCGGCTGGTTTTACTTCCGCCGGTTTTTCTTGTACGGGAGCAGCAACTACGACTGCCGGCTGCCCTTCTTTCGGTTTTGCCCCTTGGCTCGCCGTAGCTCCAGCAGGAGCGGAGGCGGCTTCGAGCTTTTTCAGCCTGCGATATATTTTTATTTTTTTCCCTTCGATGATTTTTCCTGAAACCAATAAATTATGAACTGTCTCCAGGGGTTTGGCTCCGACCGAAATCCAGTATTTAATCCTCTCGGCTTTCAGATTTTTTTCTTTCGTTATGGGATTATAAAAACCAACGTCCTCGACAAAACGGCCGCCGGTCGAAGATTTTCTTTTGTCGGTGACCACTATCTTAAAAGACGGTTGATTTTTTTTGCCTTGTCTGAAAAAACGAATAACTAACATGCGAATGTAATGAGCACCCCGCCCTCTAAGCCATAATTCTTTTCTTGAGGGCGCGCCAGGCGCTTCCATAATATTTTAATTTTCTTTCCCTCGACCTTGCTAATTCTTCTACTGAATAAGATTCGTAATAAATTAATTGAAACTTATTCTTAGATTTATGTTGTTCTATTCTTTTTATTAAGTCTTTGGTGTATCCAATATAAAATTTATTATTTCTTTCCAGTTTTAAAATATAAACATAATACATACTGCATAGAGGGCGGGGTTTCGCTTATCAGCTCCACTCTTCAACTTTTAACGCGTTTTTTGCCGCCTCGTCTTCGGCTTCCTGCTTTGAAAATCCCTCTCCTTCGGCTATCAGTTCTTTGCCGAGAAAAACTCCGATAACGAAGTGCCTGGCGTGATCCGGGCCCGATTCTCTTAAAACTTTATAAGTGGGGGTAAGCCCCGCTCTTTCCTGGGCCCCTTCCTGGAAGCTGGATTTGGCGTCTTTGAAAAGACCTTTTTTGATAATCTCCGGCAATTTTTTAATCAGATACTTTTTTATGAATTCCTGGCAGGGCTTATACCCCGAATCGAGATAAATCGATCCTATCAAAGCCTCGAAGGTATTGGCTAAAATGTATTGCCTGGCCTTGCCCAATTCTTTGCTTTCTCCTCTGGAAAGCAGCAAACATTCATTGAATTCCAGTTCTCCGGCCAATTCACCCAGCATTTTAGCATTTACCAGGGAAGCCCGCCAGTTGGTCAGCTCCCCTTCCGATTCTTTCGGGTATTTCTGATAAAGGTGCTCGGTGACAACCAGTTCCAATACGGCATCGCCCAGGAATTCCAGCCTCTCGTTGTTTTCCAGATGGAAACTCGGGTTTTCATTCAGATAAGAACGGTGGCAAAAAGCCTGGGTTAACAAGTCCTTATTTTTGAATTTTAGACCTAACTTCTTTTCAAATTTTGAAAAATCGTTCATTGAAATCAGCGAATAACGAATCTCTTACGAATATACTAATTCGTAAATTCGTACCCTATTCGCTATTAGTTGATTTATTTATTTCTTTGTATACCGTTCCCAATACGCCGTTTATAAATTTTCCCGAACTTTCCCCGCCGAAAGATTTTGCCAGCTCGATCGCTTCGTTGATGGCCACTTTCGGAGGAACTTCTTCTTTATTGGCGTATAATAATTCAAAAAGTCCCATTCTCAAAATATTCCTGTCGACAATAGTAATCTGGTTCAAAGGCCATTCGGGCGCGGCTTTCTCGATGATTTTGTCGATTTTAATCAGATGCTCCACCACTCCCGTAATTATCTGCCAAACTAAGCTTTGGTCTTCCAACCCCGGCCCGAATTCCTTGATGTTCCGATCGACAATTTTTTCCAAGTCGCCTCCTTTGTTGGAAAAATCCCACTCATAAAGGGATTGCATGGCGATTGACCTTGATAAGTGACGGCTGGCCATTTTGATTTATAGATTCTTATTTTTTAGAAAGTTCTTCCCAATTTAACGGTTTCTTTTCCGCTCCCCCCTCTTTCCCACCTTCGCTTCTATAAACGGAAGCTTGGTCTTTGACGGCTATTTCTTTCTCTTTCGCTTTTCTTTCTTTTTTGGTTAATTTTTTCAAAACATCAATAACCTGGACTCCTTTATAAAGTCCGCAATTAAAACAAACGGTGTGCGATAAAACCGGCTTCCCGCATTTCGGGCATTTGGAAAAAGAAGGCTGCTTTATGAAAATATGCATCCTTCTCTGATGTACGCTCGATTTGGTATGACGTTGTTTCGGTAATCCTCCCATATAGCCCACTCTAACAAAAAGCGTTGCTTTTTGCAAGAGTGGGAAATCCGAAGCACGAAATCCGAAATCCGAAAGGTTTTGAATTTTGAATTTGGGATTTTTAATTTGTTTCGGATTTCGATATTCGAATTTCGAATTTTATAGGAGCGAAGCTCCTCCTGTGGATTTTGCATGGGCCGTACTTCCTTATCATTTTGCAGTGGTATTTAGTAGGATACCCTTTATGCATGTCAAATCGATACCGCGGGTATTTTTTGTGATAGCGCACCATTATCCTGTCTCTCGCAACTTTGGCCAGAATGGAAGCCGCTGCTATGGAAAAAACCCTTTCATCGCCTTTGATAATTGATTTCTGCAGAATCTTTGAATTTATTTTAAAGTTGCCATCTAAAAGTAAAAAATCAACTTTTAATTTTTTAACAGCTTTTGCCATAGCTAATTTAGTAGCTTCTAAAATATTGATTCTATCAATTATCCTTTCTGAAACAACACCTATCCCCCACCTTACCTCTTTATGGTTTGTCAGAATTTCATAAAAATACTCTCGCTGTTTTGGGGATAATTTCTTAGAATCCCGAAGTCTTAAATTCGAAATCCGAAATCCGAAATCCGAAACGCGTTTAGAATTTAGAAAATTAAGTTTTTGAATTTGTTTCGAATTTCGTGCTTCGTGCTTCGGATTTATCACTACTGCGGCGGCGACTACGGGACCGGCCAAGGGGCCGCGGCCTGCCTCGTCTGAACCGGCCACTCTTTTGAATCCTTTTCTCCGCAATTTTTTTTCTTCTTGAAAATTTGGGTTTCTCATACTATACTTACATAATACCATGCCAAAGTTCACTCACTTACACCCCGTACAACTCCTCGCTTCGCTCGGATTATACGGGGCAGGTGTCCATTAAACTCATGAGTCAAAAATTTACCCACTTACACGTACATAGCCATTATTCCCTGCTGGACGGTTTGCCTAAGATAGACGAACTTTTGGATTACGTTAAGGAATTGGGCATGGATTCGGTGGCTTTGACCGATCACGGAAGCATCTATGGCGCCGTGGAATTTTACAAGAAAGCCAAAGCCTTGGGGATTAAACCTATCATCGGAACTGAGATGTACATGGCTTACGAAGGCATGAGGCAGGAGAGGCCGAACATCGACGATAAAAGGTATCATCTGGTTTTGCTCGTTAAAAATGAAGAGGGCTATAAAAATCTGGTGAAACTTCTGACAAAAGCCTATCTGGAAGGATTTTATTACAAACCGAGGATTGACGAAGCCTTATTGGCGGAACATTCCCGGGGACTGATCGGCCTTTCGGCTTGTCTTGCCGGAAAGATCCCTGCCCTCATTCTTTCAAAAAAAATGGATGAAGCGGAAAAAGTCGCAAAAAATTATCAGGACATTTTCGGTCGAGATTCTTTTTATTTGGATATCCAATATCACCATAACTCCCAGGAGCAAAAAACCGTTAATAAGGGGCTGATCCTCCTTTCCAAAAAATTAGACATTCCCCTGGTCGCCACCAACGACGTTCATTATCTGAGAAAAGAAGACGCCGATGCCCAGGATATTTTAATGCTTATCAATACCGGGGCGGATCCGAACGATCCCGAAAGACTGACTTTGAAAGCCGACGATTTCTCGATGAGAAGCCCTGAAGAAATGATAAAAGATTTCGAGGATTTGCCCGAAGCCATTACCAATACCCAAAAAGTCGCTGACCTTTGCAATTTCCAATTTGAACTGGGCAAAGTCCAGCTTCCCAAGTTTCACGTTCCCTCGGGGAAACCGCCAGATGACTATCTGGAAGAACTTTGCGCCCTGGGGCTGAAAAAAAGATTCGGCGAAAATCCGGAAAAACAAGTTTTAGACAGATTAAACTACGAATTGGGAGTAATTAAGCAGACGGGTTTTGCTTCTTATTTCCTGATCGTCCAGGATTTCGTCAACTGGGCGAAAGAAAACCGGATTGTCGTGGGCCCCGGCCGGGGAAGCGTCGGAGGCTCTTTGGTCGCTTTTTTGCTTAATATTACGAACGTGGATCCTTTGAAATACAACCTCTTGTTTGAGAGGTTTTTAAATCCGGAAAGGATTTCTCTTCCCGACATCGACCTTGATTTTACCGACCGGAGAAGAGATGAAGTGATAAATTACGTGGCTCAGAAATACGGCCGCAACAGGGTGGCTCAGATTATCACTTTCGGAACGATGGCCGCCAGAGCCGTGGTCAGAGATGTGGGAAGAGCCCTGAATTATACATATACCTATTGCGACCATCTCGCCAAAATGATTCCTTTCGGCCTGACTTTGGACGAAACTTTAAAAAAAGTTCCCGAATTCCATTCTCTTTATGAAAATGACGGACAGGCGCGCAAATTAATCGACTTTGCCAAGAAATTAGAGGGGGTCGCCCGCCACGCTTCCACCCACGCTTGCGGAGTCGTCATCTCGGATACTCCCTTGGACGACATAGTCCCCCTCCAGCATCCTACCCAGGACGATGATGTAATCGTCACCCAATACGAAATGCATTCCATCGAAGATTTGGGGCTTTTGAAAATGGACTTTTTGGGATTGAAAAACCTGACCATTATCGAAGACACCTTGGCCAGAATTTATAAAGTCCAGGGAATAAGTCTGGATATCGAAAAAATCCCCGAAGGCGACAAAAAAACTTACAGATTGTTGCAGAAAGGAGAAACAGTGGGAGTCTTCCAGCTGGAATGTTTATCTGGCGAAACCATGGTTTCTAACACTACAATTGAAAAATTATTTAAGAGTAAAAATAAAAAAAATCTGACTTCGGTTTATTTAGATGAAGGAAAAACTCATTTAAACCCAATAAAAGGCGTCTTCGAAAGTGGAACAAAAGATATTTACATTTTAGTTGCTGAAAACAATTGGTATATCAAAACAACAAAAGACCATTATTTCTTAACTGAAAATGGCTGGAAAAAATTAGAAGATATTAAACAAGGAGAAAAAATTTTGGTAAAACAAAAGGCAAAACATTTAATTTATAACACTTGTAAGAAATGTGGAAAACAAATAAACGGACAGAAAGAAGGAAAAAGCAATTTTTGTTATCGTTGTTCGGCAAAATTCTATAAAAACCCGAGTAAAGAAAAATCTAAGAAAAAAATAAGGGCAGCGAGGATAAGGTTTTATCAACGAGGCGGCAAACCTTGGAATTATGGCCTTACCGCCGAGAATAATGAGATATTAAAAAACACCGGACAAAAAATAGCAAAAGCTCTACTGGGCCGGACTTTAGAAGATATCCATGGAGTGAAAAAAGCAAAAGAATTAAAAAAGATAATATCGGTTAGGACCAAAGGAAGTAAAAATCCAATGTTTGGGAAACCTTCTCCTCATCGCAAAGGAGGCTTTAGAACAGATTTGGGTCATTATGTCCGTTCAAATTGGGAAGCAGATTTCGCCAGAATTTTAAAACTTCGTAATTTACATTATCAATATGAACCGAAAACTTTTCAATTAACAAAACGAAATGGCGAAATTTTACACTATACGCCTGATTTTTACGTTCCTAAGCAGAATACCTTCTATGAAATTAAGGGCTGGTTTCACGATTTAGACCAAGAGAAAATGAATTTATTCGAGAGACAATATCCTAATATTAATTTAGTTTTGATTAATAAAACTAAGTTTGCCGAATTTGCTATGCAATACAGAGACTTAGTTAAATGGGAATGTCCTCAAATTCCTATCGAACAAAGTTTTAATTTTATCAAAGTCAAAGAAATAAAATACGGCGGCAAAGAAAAAACCTACGATATTGTAATGCAATCTCCCGGTAATAATTTTGTGGCTAATGGATTTTTAGTACACAACAGCGACGGTATGCAAAGATATCTAAAACAATTGAAGCCGACCGAGTTTGAAGACATAATCGCCATGGTCGCCCTTTACCGGCCGGGACCCATGCAGTTGATACCCGACTACATTGCCTGTAAAAATAAAAAAAAGGCGGTAGATTATCTTCATCCGAAACTGAAACCTATTTTGGAAAATACTTACGGAATTCCCCTCTACCAGGAACAAATTATGAAAATCGCCCAGATATTGGCCGGATTCAGCCTGGCCGAAGCCGACGTTTTGAGAAAAGCCATCGGTAAAAAAATAAGAAAATTATTAATGGCCCAGAAGGAAAAATTCATCTCGGGCTGCAAAAAAAACGAAGTCAGGGAAGATATCGCCCAAAAAATCTGGTACTGGATCGAACCTTTCGCCAGCTATTCCTTCAACCGTTCCCATGCCGCGGCTTACGCCACAATCGCCTATCAAACAGCTTACTTAAAAGCCCTTTTTCCGGCGGAATTCATGGCGGCTCTCTTGACTTCCGAAAGGGCGGACATAGACAGGATTTCCGTTCTGATCGAGGAATGCAAGAATATGGGTATTGTCGTTTTGCCGCCGGATATAAACGAGAGCTTCACTTTTTTCGGGGTTGTCCCCAAAAAAAATCAGGTAAGGTTCGGATTGTCGGCGATAAAGAATGTGGGGCTGAACATCGTTGAAGTTATTATCGAGGAAAGGAAAGCGCACGGGCCTTATGCCTCAATCCAGGATTTCATCACCAGAATCGATTCAAAAAATCTTAATAAAAAATCCCTGGAAAGCTTAATTAAAGCCGGAGTTTTTGATAAAATGGCTGAAAGGAACCAGCTTCTTTCCAGCCTGGAAAATCTTTTGGAGCATTCCAGAGAAAACCAAAAAACAAAAATAAACGGGCAAACCGGCCTTTTTGACGGAATGCAATTCAATAATCACGTCCGCCTTCTTACGGCCACCCCCGCCTCGGAAAAAGAAAAATTAACCTGGGAAAAAGAATTACTGGGGCTTTTTGTGAGTAGCCATCCCCTAAAGGGATTCCAGCACGTTTTCGAAAATAAAGTGGTGGCGATATCTACAATTTCAAATCCCAGATCCCGGCAAAAAGTCAGAGTCGGAGGAATAATCGCGGGAATCAAGAAAATAGTAACCAGGACGGGCAAACCCATGCTTTTCGTCAATCTGGAAGATTTGAGCGACAGGATTGAGGTCGTCGTCTTTCCGGGAATTATAGAAAGGAATCCTGCGGTTTTCCAAGAAAATAAAATCGTCATGGTTTCGGGGAGAATGGATTCGAGAGACGGCGTCCCGAAGTTAATCTGCGAAGAAATAGAAGAAATAATAGAAAAAACATGAAAACAACTTCCATTGAAACAACTCGCCATTCGCTTTCTCATATTATGGCTTATGCGGTGCAAGAATTATATCCTAGCACCAAATTTGGCATAGGCCCTGCGATTGAAAACGGTTTTTACTACGATTTTGGATTTTCCGCCGCATTGGCTCCCGAGGAATTGCCTAAAATTGAAAAAAAGATGCGGGAAATCATAAGACAAAACATTATTTTCAAAAAGACGGCCGTTTCGAAAAAAGAAGCCCGAAAATTATTCAAAGACCAGCCCTATAAATTGGAGCTGATCGAAGAGCTACCGGGGAAAAACGTAACTATATATGAAAGCGGAAAGTTTCTGGATCTTTGCAAGGGCCCGCATATCAAATCCACCCTTCAATTACATTCAGGGCAAGCGAAAGAAATTATTAACTCTTTTAAATTAACAAAGATTGCGGGAGCTTACTGGAGAGGATCTGAAAAGAACAAAATGCTGACGAGGATATACGGCATTGCCTTCGAAACGAAAAAAGAGCTTGACGATTATTTTTTGAGAGAAGCCGAAGCGGAAAAAAGAGACCACCGGCTTTTGGGGCAAAAAATGGATTTATTCCACATTGATGAGAATATAGGACCCGGCCTCGTTTTGTGGCACCCCAAAGGCGCAATCTTAAAAAAGATCATCATGGATTACGCGTTAGACGAATATTTGAAAAACGGCTACCAATTGGTTGATACTCCCCATATTGCCAAATTGAATCTTTGGAGGATTTCGGGCCATACCGATTTTTACAAAGAGAATATGCTTCCTCCCATGCGCATGGGAGAAATAGGAGAAGAGGAAAAAGACGACTACCAGATAAAACCGATGAACTGTCCTTTCCACATAGCCATTTACAAAACAAAAATCAGAAGCTATAAGAGTCTTCCGATCCGCTATACGGAAATGGGAACGGTTTACAGATATGAGAAATCGGGAACACTGCACGGTTTAATCAGGGTAAGGGGTTTCACCCAAGACGATGCCCATATTTTTTGCACGCCAGACCAGCTTTCCCCGGAGCTCTTATCCATTCTTAAATTAACCAAAAAAATATTGAAAGATTTCGGCTTCAAGGAATTTAAAATTTACCTTTCAACCCGGCCGGAAAAATACGTGGGCACGCCGAAAATCTGGGAAAAAGCCGAAAATTCTCTCAAATATACGCTGGAAAAATTAAAATTGGAATACGAAACCGACAAAGGCGGAGGCGCCTTTTACGGTCCGAAAATCGATATTAAAATAAAAGATGCTATCGGCAGAGAATGGCAATGCACGACAATCCAGGTTGATTTTAACCTGCCCCAAAGATTTAACATGGATTTTATCAATCAGAAAGGCAAAAAAGAAAGACCCATAATGATTCATCGCGCTTTATTGGGGGCTTTGGAAAGATTCATCGGCGTATTGCTGGAATATTACGGCGGCAATCTCCCTCTGTGGCTTTCTCCCGTTCAGGTTTGGGTAATACCCATAGGCGACAGGCACGTCGATTACGCCAATCGGATTTCAAAAACTTTAGGGGGGAAGAATGAAGGCAAATTGCGGGTCGAATTAAAAAACGAAAATGAAACCGTCTCAAAAAAAATACGGGAAGGAGAAATACAAAAAATCCCCTATCTCCTGGTTGTCGGCGACAACGAAATAAAAGCGGATTCGGTCAGAGTCCGCGAACGGGGAAAGGGCGACATCGGAATGATGAAATTAAATAAATTTTTAGAGAAATTTAACCGTTAAAAAATATGCCCGAATTATCACAATCCACCCAAAAACTCATTCAACAGTATCAAGCATGGCACCAATCGCTGCAGCAGAGAGAAAGTATATCCACCATTCATGTCGATGAAGTGGCTTCGAAGGTTGCCGCTTTTTATGAAAAAATAAGGGAGGTCGTCGATTGGAGAGAGGAACATTTGATGAGAAGAGCGGCCATCAGCAGGATGTTAAAACGAAGACTGGTTTTGACAAAAGATGCCGCAGCCATTGCGGATCCTTTGGTTTCAGAATTAATCCGGGGAGGCCATTTTCCGAATGACAAAATACCAGAATCAAAAATCGAAGACGTCAGAAAAGTAATCGATAAATATATTTTTATTCTTGAAAAAAGCCCCCGTCCGCCGAAAGAGAAGCAAAAACTTCAGCTTACTAACTGGATTTTGGGAATCGCCGCCTGTGAAGTAGAAGAAATTTTAGACCCGCCCCGCAAAGAAAGGGCCCTGATGGAATACATGATGGATTTGATGAAAAATCAGATAAAAATGAAACAGGGGGTTTTGGTAATAGGGGGAATGAACAAAGAAGAAAAAAACACCCAAATTTACATCGCCATCCAAAGAGCTCTTTTCAAACTGGATTCGCCGATAATAAGTTATCATCTTTTAAAAAGGCGCTATGCTCAATGGTCCAGTCTCCCCGCAGACCAGCTTCAAGAAATGGCCGATAATATCTATTCAATTTGGGACAGCCTTGAGAAAGACTTAAATCACCCTCTAACCGATAAATTTTACAGAATCTGCGAAAGATACGATACCCCTTATTTGCTTTTGGGAGACATACTGGCCGAAGAAAGCCCGGCGGAAATCACGGAAAAAATATCCAAACCAGAAATTCTGGAAGAGCTGACCAAAAGAGCTTATCATAAAAGACTGCTTACTCTAAAAAAACGCCTCTACAGAGCGGCCTTTTATTCCACTCTTTCCATTTTTTCCACCAACGTTTTCTCCTTTTTGGTTTTGGAAATTCCTCTGGCCAGGCTTATTACCGGGAAATTCACCCCGGTTACGATTCTTGTGGATATTTTAGGACCGACGTTTTTAATGTTTCTTTTAATGATAACGATTAAACTGCCGTCCAAGAACAATTTGGACGTGGTTATAATGGAAACCATGAAAGTTGTTTATCAGAGAGAAAAAGTCGATATTTATGAAATAAAAGTTCCTAAAAAAAGAGGCTTTCTGATAAAACTCTTTATCGGCATTATTTATCTTATAGGAGCCGGCATTTCTTTGGGAGCCATAGTCTGGATTTTTGAACTGGCCGGCTTCCCGCCGACATCAGTTATTATAAACATCATGTTTGTGGCCTTAATCGCCTTTGCGGGATTAGCCGTCAAGAACAGAGCGGAAGAACTTACGGTTGAAGAAAAAAAGACGGGATTTTTCGAATTTCTTTTCGACATCTTTTTTATGCCTCTTGTGGGATTGGGACGCTGGCTGTCCAATAAATGGAAGAAATATAACGCCATAACCGCTTTCTTTAACGCTTTGATTGACATGCCGTTTACTATCTTCGTTGAATTTCTTGAACAGTGGAGATATTTCTTGAAAGAGAAAAAAGAAGAAATCCATTAATTATTAAAGGTCGAGATAATA
>Ga0100403_1003433_pt1 | contig 11796 bp, 15 predicted proteins | sample CryGeymet201501t_FD_83663 | JGI IMG/M metagenome (GOLD analysis project Ga0100403, IMG submission 83663) | Groundwater microbial communities from Crystal Geyser aquifers in Utah, USA - Crystal Geyser metaG 2015-01t | ecosystem: Environmental > Aquatic > Deep subsurface > Groundwater | place...
AGTGCTCCATAATAGCCGTTGTCCAGCACAATCATGCCTAGAAAAGTGCTCATGTCGTCTCCCGTGGGCATCATGCCCGGTTATTAGGTTGCAAGGTTTGTGCCGGTCGCAACTTCTCTATCTTATTAAGAACAAAGTGTAAGCGCCTCTAATTCGTCCCAGTTGATAGCACGGGCGATTCTGTCGGTATCTACATACCCGGATACTGCCCTTTCGGCGTACCAATAGATATTTTCACGGGCGCACACGGAAAGGTATAGGTTCCAGCGGGATTCATCCGAAAAATTATCGTTGTCAAGTAGATAATATAGGCGGCCGGATCGCTCTTGGTCCATTGTGTCGGATTCAAGTCTGAGCCGTTCAGACAGAGCGCGGCGTATATCCAGCCAGATCCATGAGCTGAAGTCGTCTTCTTCCATATTTGCCTCGAGCTGGGCAAGGGATTCATCGTTGAGTGAGGGATAATCCCCTAACCCAAGAAACAGTTCCACCATATCTTCTGAGAGTGCGTCCAATCTAACAGCGATGCTCCTTGTCCCATAATCCTCGAAGAGTTCATAGACTCCAGGGACTGACCCGAATAGACTTAGAAACTCGTCTGTGTTTGCCCGTTCTACACTTGACCCAGAATAGTCTGAATAAGTAAAAAATTTCGGGAGATACAAATCTGTCCATTCAACAGTGTCACCAGGTTTTAATTCTCTGAAACTTCCATAAGCAATGAGGGTTTCACCGTTGGGAACAATGGAAAGGCGCTCCCAACGGTTTTCTTTTCCAATATACCGTGAGCTATCGTATCGGATAATTGAACCCAAACCCTGGGATTGGAGCGGTTCAAGGATGGCAGACAGCGCGGCGTCAGGTATTTTTAATTCTGGAATAGTTAAGGTTTGTCTCATGTCGTCTCCTGTTGGGCATCATGCCCGGTTAATAGGTTGCAAGTTGTGTGCCGGTTTTTTTGTGGGCAAGATTTAGCGGTGACGCCTCACTAGACCCAGCCCTGGCTTGCGCGGTAGCTATGAGATTTCCCATCGCCCAAGATAATATGGTCCGCTAGTGGAAGCCCAAGGGTATCGCAGGATGACCTAAGCCGGGATGTTAGTGCATCATCTTCCCTGGATGGCGTTGGGTCGCCACTGGGATGATTGTGTGCCACGACAAGGCAAGTGCCACCCAGGACTAACGCGGATCTCAGAATCATGGCGGGGCTGACAAGGACCGCAGTTTCAGTCCCGGTTGCTAGAACCTTGTAACCTATCACCTTAGCCTTACAGTCAAGCATCATCAAAACAAACGCCTCGTTAGATTCGTCCAGGTGGCAACCTGTAAAAATGGACCGCAGAACCTGGATAGCCTCGCGAGAGCTTCGGCTTTCGTATTTTTCCGTCGTTTCACAAGAGATGGAAAATGTTTTCAGGCGTACTTTATAAGTGTTCATGGTTTCCCCTGTTGGGCATCATGCCCTGGTTAATGTGTTGTGTCCCATCAAGCAATGACCGTCCGAGTCGCGCAAAAAACCTCATCTCCATCCTGGTCAACCACCCTAATAAGCACCCGCTGGAGACCGCAACTAATGGTTTCCCCACACAGTTTTGTGGCGGCCTTGATATATCCTCGCTCAGTGGTGGCCCTTGTCTCTCCCTGCGCGTCATTAGTCCCTGTTGTGATGTAGATTGTGCTAGTCATGTGATCCTCCCACGGGCATCATGCCTGGTTATTAGGTTGCATCCCTCGTGCCAGTTTGCGCCGGACCATACTGTATTTTCGCAAGGATTAGACTAAATTGTTTACCCTCAGCAGTTACATGATCACCCCTGCGGCCCAAAAGGATCGGCCTAGCAGAGACACCTCCTCAAGTCAATGCCCTATAGCGTCATCGTTCCCCAGGGAATCCGCTAAAGAAACCCCCAACCCCAGACAATCCAATGGTTACGGTGTGACGCACCAGGGCGCTCCTTGTGCCGCAGGGAGTCACTCAGACCCTGGAGCACTCGCCAGGGTATTCCCGTTCACGGGCCAGCGTGTTACCAGATCCAGGAGGTAGACAATAGGTATAGTGGGAGATGATGCAAAAAATAACACACGGCGCATTCTGCAACCACATTATGCAACATAAGATTTTTTACCATCCCCTCCTGAGGCCCCTGGAAACCCGCTCGCGGGCCCTAGGATCATATCCAATAGATAGAGAGAGGGTAAGAGGTGCTCCTCAAAAGGTGCTCCTCAAAAGGGTGCACCCCCCCGCACCACCCCGCGCACATGAGGTGGGAAAAATGGTTTACCCTCGCGTGGAGTGCTCACAGAGCGGCCGCCCGTGGTGCTCTAGGGGCCGCTGGCAAGACCCTCGAAGGCCCTTGAAAAACCCCAGGAGACCCCCCGGGGGTGATGGGGACAAACTTTTTTACAGCCGGGGGGGGGAGTTCAACCTCCTTCTGTACACGAAACAAAAACAACTCTTGGTTTACACCAAACACAGTTTAGGTTAGTATAATGGGAATTATAATGAGTTTCATTTATTAATGTAAAGTGGCATGGTCTCGAAAATCACGGGGGTGAGACCAAGAATGAGTGGTGATTTTTGTATAAGGTGGAGATAACGCGGAGGCATAATGGGGTTGAGGTTCCGCTTTAGGTTAATAAGTTGCATTTAGGTCAATAAGGTGTTGCCCGAAGATTACCTAAAGGGATGGAATAATAGAAAACCCTTATAGTGTATAAGGAAACTCGGCTCGTGTATTTTCGTGTTCACACTGATTCACTGTTCATGAATCGTGAACGGGTGTCTAAGAGGGTTGACGGGGTAGTTAGGGGAAGTAAACTAGTCTCGGGAGGACTTATGGAGGAAGAGGGAGATAAGAGGGTTGGATTTTCGGCGGCAGCTAGATTGCTTGGTTGCACTAGGCAGAATGTCTACCAGCAGGCATTGAAGGGTCGCATCCCGTGTGAGAGGGACGAGAAGGGTGGGCCTAGTATTTCCCTTGAGTGGATCTTGAACAGGGTTAAAGAGAAAAGCAGTAACTAGCGCTTTTTGTATGCATCGCATCTTTTTGTATGCCTTCTTTTTTAACCCCACAAAAGAAAGCCCCCACTGGGTAGGGGCCTTCAAGTTGCGGGTGTGTGTTATTAGACGGCAGAGAATTCTTCCTTGATGTAGGAATCTAGGTCTTTCTTTGCATCAGCGGCCATGTCGTAGATTGTGCCGCTGATCTCCCCGTCGTAAGAGAACGCATGGAACTTGTGGCCTTCGCGGATGAGGTATCCGTTCCGCCCAGCGTAACCAAGACTGGTGCGAATCCAGCGGGTTGAGTCCGTGTTGCTCATATATAATCTCCTTAAGGGGCAGACCACTCTGCCTAGTTAAGTATGATGCTTTATTGTAAACCGTCAACCTGGCGCTAGATTTTTATGCGCGATCGCATTTTTTTATATGCAGGTACATAGTGGGGGCTAATAGAAGTAATACTCAAGGTTTAATCACTTAATCTTTATGTCCTAAAGGGGGCTTCTTTTCTTTTCTTTGAATACTTTCTTTTCTTTTCTTGCCCTTGTCAAGGGGGTGGGGTGAACTTTCCGCATACCACTACCCTAGATTGGGCGTTTTTTGATCGTTTTGGCACAGACCACAGACCGCTTTAAGGATTCGTGTGGCGGGCGGAAATGATTTTGATTGTTGACGGGTAACAAATACCTACTATACTTGGTAACATTGAGGGAGAGCTATTGACTGGATCAACCGATATCATCATCCATGGAACACCCGAGTGGCATCATGCCAGGTCCCAGAGCGTATCTGGAACTGATATTGGGGCGATCCTGGGTATTAATCCATATAGGTCTAGGCTGGATGTTTTTGTCTCGAAGACCATTGGTGGGGTGGGGTTCTCTGAGAATGAGAACATGCGCTGGGGGACGCTCCTTGAACCTGTGGTTGCGAAAGAATGGGCCAGAATCAATGAGTTTGAAGTAACAGCCGGGTTGTTTGTTCAGAAGGGCTGGATGAGTGGAAGCCCAGACTTCCTAATAGATAATCATAAATGGGGCCTGGAAATTAAGACGGCGGGCTATACTCAGATGAAGTCCTACAAGGAGGGTAAGTGTCCGCTCAACTACGAGTATCAATGTAGGTGGTATATGATGGTCATGGATTATGAGAAGTGGTACCTCGCGGCCCTTGTCGGAGGGCAGAAGTTATTTGACTTTGAGTTTAAGCGGGATATGCGAATTGAACGGATGATACATGAAGAGGGAAAGAAGTTCTGGGACGAGGTAAAGGAATGGCGTTTGAACCATCAAATTATGAACCCTGCCTAAATGCGGCCCTTGCCGCAAGGATTCTGGGTGTCTGTAGGCAATCCATCTATATGGGGTGGAAGCGTAAGTCAATTCCTAAACATAATGGGGAAGTCCCTAAATGGTGGGTTCTTAAACAGATTCTCAAAAAGAATCTCCACAAGGGGGATAAGTCCCGCTTATACCAGTACATGCTTTTTTTAGGTTTTTGGAGGAATCATGGGAGAAGTCTATCCTTTCAAGCAAAACAAGAACGAACGGACGCAAAGTTATCGGGCGAGATTTAAGGATGACCCCGTGATCCGAGCAATGATGCAGACAAAACTGAAAAACAAGGTGTCTCACAAAAAGGCAAAGGCAGACGAGGTTCTGTGGAAAATTGACGGTGAAGGGTATGACCGTTATCAAATGATGAACCTTCTAGTCCATCTTGTGTCTGAAGGATATTCACTTGCTGAAATATGTGAGGACTGTGACTTCCCGACCCTTAAGGAGGTAAGGGAGTGGTGCCCAAACCACCCTGGATTTGAGCGTGATCTTATTGAGGCCGAGAAGGTCCGTGGTGAGATCCTAGATACCCTTGCACTGAAGGTTGCAATGGATAGCACCAATCAGACTGTAGCCGCCGACAAACTCCGCTATGAGGCATTATCGAAGACTGCGGCCCGATTGAACTCCAAGTTCCAGGATAAACAGGTCGTCCAGACGGAAGACAAAACCGCTCATATGACGGAAGAGCAGATCACAGAGCGACTCCGAGCCATGATGGAAGCGAACCCTGAACTTTCTGATATTATTGGTAATACCCTTGAGGATAAACCCAATGACATTCCCTGAGCAATTCGACCATCACGGGCTTCTTTATATGCGGTCAATTGAGATGATGACCGATGGTGGTATTATCCTCCAATATAAGTGCGTGAACCACCCAGATGTTGGACCTGAAATATCTGGTCCCATTATCTCCCTTTCCCCAGACAGGCGGTATGTCGAAGATGCCATGTCAGCTATTCATTTCCAGATCAGTGAGGTTGTAACCCAGCTTGCGATTCTTGGGAACCTAGAAGACAAAAAGAAGGGGGCCAAAGCCCCCCTCATTAATGCCCCTAATCTAGTTACTTCTCGTTTTCACCTGGAGGGCGAGTGATGATTCCCGCCTTGGGTTTGCCCTTCGGCTTGGTTACTTTCGCCGTGGTCGGTTTTACATATGGGTTCGCCTTCAAAAGGTTCGTCTTTTTCATTCTACTTACCCGACTTCTTCATGCCAAGACGGCAGTCTGGGTTTGTAACCACCTGCCCCGCCTGAGCCTGAGGAGCGGCCTTTGGAGTGGCCTTGGGAGCGGAAGATGCCATACTTCCAACCATTTTAGTCATTCCATCCATTTTGTTTCTCCTAGAGAAGTGTCGCAAAATACGACACGGTTTTGGGCACCCGCGTATAATGTAATAGAATGTGAGGGATAATGCAAGATATAAGCGATGCACTAAAACTTGTAGAAGCACTCAAGGTGAAGCGGGAAACCAACGCCATGCTTTACATGACACACTACCCGGAGCAGTTGGAATACCTATACGATAAAAGACGGATTGTTGTTCTCTTGGGTGGTAATAGAGTCGGCAAGTCAAGAACGGGTTCTTTTGAGGTTGCCTGTCACCTTACCGGGAACTACCCAAAGGGGTGGGATGGGGTTAGGTTTAAGAAGGCCCCTAAAATCTGGGTTGTAGGGGAATCAAGTGTTCGTGTTCGGGATACGATCCAGGAAAAACTATTTGGTGAAATAGGCAACTTTGGGACTGGAGTCATCCCTAAAAGTTCTATTCAGGTGGATAATACTAAGTCTGGGTTTAACTTCGTAATGAAGGCAGGTATCCCCCAGGCTATTGATATTGCAAAAGTATTACATAAGTCTGGAGATTATTCTTCTGTCCAATTCTTCTCATACGATCAGGGGCGGGATAAGTTCCAGGGGTCAGGTATTGACTGGATTTGGATGGATGAGGAACCCCCTCAAGATGTTTATAATGAGTGCAAAATGCGTATCCTTGACCGTAATGGATTTATTAGGTTTACATTTACTCCACTGGGAGATTCGAGTGAGCTTTATGACGGATTGATGCAGGACGAACTAATCGGGAAGCACTTCCTCCCAATGTCTGCCGCAAAGCATTTATCAGAGGAAGCCAGAGAGGCACTATTAAAGGGTTACTCTGAATCTGAGCGAGAAGCACGAGAGACGGGTGTTAGAAAGATTGGTTCATGTAAGGTATTCCAGTTCTCAGAAGATGACTATGTGTGTGAAGATTTTGAAATACCCCGTCATTGGCGAAGAATTGGGGGATTAGATGTTGGGCTTGATCATCCCACCGCCGCTGTTGCAATGGCGATTGATGATGAGGCCAACTGTGTTTATGTCTACAAAGACTATAAACGGAACGGTGTATCCCCCTTGGTCCATACTGTGTATTTGCGGAATTGGGGGGTTGAGTTCTCAACTGATCCCCATGCGTTTGACCGCGCTATCGGTTCTTTAACGACAGCCGCAAGTATCTATGAGGATGATGGGCATGGAATTAAACTCTTTAAGGCGCCCGCTGGCCCCGGTAGTGTAGATGCCTCAATCAATAAAATGAGAGCCTGGATCGGCTCTGGTAGATTTTGGATTTTTAAGACCTGCAAGGATCTAATTGAAGAAATGAGACTGTATAGAACGGATAAGACGGGGAAGATCTACAAACACTCAGACGATGTTCTTGACGCAGGAAGGTATGCCTTTATGAGTATTGATAAAGCAACTATTGACGGCAGGCGCAAAGAGAATGTAGATTTTACAATTGAAGAGTGGAATCCTTCATCAAAGTATGGTTACTAGGGAGATTATATGGACGATCATCTTAATATCCAGGTAAACAAAATCGAAGATGAAGTAAAAACCCTTATTGAAAAATTGGATGAGGACAATTCAGACTTCCTTGCTCGCAAGACGCAAGAAGAGTTTACCCGCTATAAGAGTGCCAGAATTATCCAGGAGCAGGTTTGGATCAGGGCGCACCAGAACTATAAGGGTGTTTACCCGTCCGATATGGATTTCTCTAACGGGACTAGCCGCGCCTTCGTTCAGGCTACGCGCCCTCGCGTCCAGACTGCTATATCAATGCTGATCCCCATCATCCTCCCCACGGGGGATAATGCGTGGACGATTGATGCAACCCCTCAACCTTATATGCCCAAGATTGTAGAAGCCCTTATCGCGGCCAACACCCCACCGGAAGAGATTCGCAGACAGGTGGCCTTAAAGGCCGCATCTGCCGCCTCGGCCATGACGAGCAAAGTTAGCGACGGTTTGGTTGAGACGAATTTCAACTCAATCGTAATACGGTCCATGCTTGATCTATGTCTTTATGGAACTTCCGTCATCATGGGGCCAATGGTCAATAGTAATAAAGAGATTAGTGAAGAGGATGAAAAAGAAGAGGAACCGAGCATTATCAAGACGATTGCCAACCGTGTGAAGGCTCTTATTACAGGGGGATCAAGTGAAGAAGAATATGAGGAAAAGTATTCTCCGGGCCTTGAAGTCATTAGCCCATTCGACTTTTATCCTGATCCCGGGGCTCGTATCATTGAGGAGTGTGACTCAGTCATCCTAAGAAAAGTTCTTAACAGGGCTCAGATTCGTGACCTTCGAGAAGAGGACGGCTTCAATAAGGATAAGATTGACGAGATGCTTGAGAAGTTCCCAGACGGGAACTGGAGCCCCGAGTCGTGGGAATCGGTTGTAAATACTTCTAATGATCAGATTCAAATGAATGCACCGAATGGGCGATTTGTGTGCATCGTTCGATGGGGCTATGTATCAGGTAAGGATCTTCAAAAAGCCGGGGTTGATGTACCACACGATTTACTGGAAGAGCAGGTAATGGCTAATCTTTGGGTGATTGGGAACCGTGTTATTTCCGCCAGGGTTTCCGATCTCCACCGTAACCGGGTTCCATTTTATGTGACTCCATACTCCGTTGTCCCTCATACGATTTGGGGGGCCGGGGTGGCAGAGTTTATGTTTGATAGCCAAGATGCGATCAATGCCTGCGAACGGGCCAAGATGGATAATATGGCTATTTCGAGTAGGCCGCAGGTTATTGTGAATGTGGATCGCCTCGCCCAGGGAACCAATGCCCTTGAGATTAGGGCTGGTAAAATCTGGGCCACCAAGGAATCTGAGATTAATTCTCAAAAACCAATTGAGTTCTTTGTTCCCGACTGTCGTCTGGACCAGATTAAATCCGTTCAGCAGGATGCGATGTCTTTCGCCCAGGAACAAACTGCTATGCCTAACCTCCTTATGGGTATGGGAGGGGAGGGAATCCATAACCGGACCTCTTCCGGCGCGAGTATGCAGTTTAACGCCGCGATCACCCCCCTAAAGGCTGTCGTATTTAACATTGAACAGAACCTGATTATCCCGCTTGTCACTTCAGTGGCGAGATTCTACGCTACTTTCTCGGCAGACCCACAGATCAAGGGAGATTATCGTGTAAATGCTCGCGGTGTCCAGGGTCTTATGGGGCGCGAGGCGGTAGCACAGAAGGTGGCCCAGTTTATGCAATTTGCCTCTCAGAATCAAGAGTGGGCAGGCCGGGTGGACTTGAATACCGTCTTCAAACTCATGGTAAAAGATAGTGGTCTTGAGAATGAAAATATCGTTATCCCAGATCAGGTTTATGAAGCCAGGAAGAAGGAAGAACAAGATCAACAGAACCAAATGACCACCCAACAGCAACAAGTTCAAATGCAAATCGCCAATACTCCAAAACCCAAGGCGGAGACTAGCCCCAAGGATGCGGCCCTAGAATTGGCAAAAGACGCCACACCATATCCCAAACTACAACTCGCACTTATTAGTCAGGCTATTGAAATGTTCGGATTTAACAACCCAGAAATAGACCGGGCCGTAAGCGAAAGCATGGAACTTATTGGGCTTCAACACGAGGATCAGGCCCATCAAATGGCAACCAATAGGGCCGAGAGGGAGATGCCCACACCCCTCCTGAAACAACAGATGCAACAACAGCATGATTTACAGATGGCACAGATGCCGCAGGGAACTGGACCAGAGTTAAGCCAGACTCCACCCCTAGGCACAGAGGATCAGGAGACCCCCATTGGATATTAACGAAGCAAGAAATTATATTCGAGAGTTTGTGCATACAAAATCATACGAGGCGCTAGGGGTTTGGATGGAATCAGAGATTGATCGCCTTCACGAAAAGATGGAATTGGTTAGAGATCCGTATGAACTTGGGCTTTTACAGGGGAGGATAAAAAATTACAGGCAAATGTTGCAGTTGGAGAGAGAAGTGACTAACCTTTAATTACCAGCACCCCTTCATAGGGCCTGGAAGGAGATAAAAATGAAGTTTACCGAGGAACAACTTGCTAGGATGAGTTATAAGGAGCGTGAAAACGCCCTTGAACTCATGGTGCTAGAGGAACAGATTGAGGCCCCCGCGCCTGAACCTGCTCCCGCTGAACCTTCTAAGGAAGCCAGCCCCGCGCCCGAACCCGAAGCAATCCCCGAACCCACTAAAGACCCTGTGCCGGAAGTAGCCCCGGAACCATCCTTGCCGGAAATGAGTGAGGAAACCCTGGATTACTGGAAGGCCGAGGCGGAGAAGTGGAAGAAGCGGAAGGGGGATGCGGACAGGGCCTTGAGCCCCGCCCAGCAAAAAGCCGCAAGCATGAAGAAGGAACTGAAAACAAAGGAGGAAGAGTGGAAAGAAATTGCCCTCTCTCTCAAAGCCGACCTCGAAGAACTCAAGAAGGGGCTTCAGCGGGAACCTGTTCATACACCCGCTTTCGATGATTCCCTGATTTCTCCCGAGTTTGAAGAGTCTTACGGTGATATTGCGGCAGAGTTAAAGCGTGAAGCGGGTAACTTAACCAAACGAACGGATACCACGCTCGAAAGCAGGCTCGCCGCAATTGAGGAGCGCAATAAACAGCTTGAGCGTGAGCAATTATTGGCCCAGGATACTTCATATACAGCTAACCACTATGCTCAACTCAAGGCACTTCATCCCGACATTGATGATTTTATTGATCCCAATAAGAAGGGCACCCAATTATTTGATTGGGCATCCAATAAACCATCTTATGTTAAGGATGTTGTTCTAAACCCGCTCAATTATACTCCTGGTGATGTTTCTGATGTGCTTAACCGCTTCAAGAAAGATAAGGGGGTAATCACTAAAAAGCCTTCTCTTGGTGATGTCATGGTAAAGGCGAACTCTGTTCCCAATATCCAACAGCCCCAGGAAGAAGAATATCTTAGTGATTATGAAATGAAGAACTTTGACTCATTAATGCGAACTAACAACAGAGATTCCAAGAAGATTGATGAATTGGTCCGCAAATATGAGGCCACATTAACTCGCAATAAATAAAGGAGTTTAACAAATGGCTAATTATGACTACACCTTGGGGACCGCTGGTAGCGGTCTCTACAAGACGGTCGAGAAGAATTCCCATTTTGCTCGTAAGCATGTTATTAGCTTTGCAGATGTGCTTGCGACCAAGGGGAGTGCTCTCGCCACGAACGATACTGTAGATATTCTCACTCTTAACCCCGGTGAGCGTGTCGTGAATGTGACTGCCCGCGTTATTACTGCTGGCACCGCTTCTTCTACTGTAACTGTTGGCGATCAGTCGGATGCGGATGGTTATATTGCTTCCGTTGCATGTGACGGGACTGCTGGTACTGTGAGTGGCGCCAATGGTGCTTATCTCTTCACCCAGTATGGCACTACTCCTTTCGCCGTGACTTGGGTTGGCGGGAAGTCTTATTCTGCCACCAATACCCTTCGTATGACCCTTGGTGCTACTGCTCCCCAGGCTGGTGTAGTTGAGTTCACCGCCTTCATCGAGCAAGTTGGTACTGATTCGGCTATCTAAGGAGAATGACAAATGGCTATTACTCGTACTGGTGGAAATTTCATTAATAAAGCATTTATCCCGGAAGTCTGGTCTAAGAAGCTACTCCAGAAGTTTTATGCCGCTTCCGTAACCACGGCGATCTGTAACACTGACTGGCAGGGTGAAATTCTCGGCCAGGGCAATACGGTGCAGATCCGTCAGCGTCCCGATGTGCTGGTGAATGCCAGTGTTGAAAACCAGAAGATCAACTGGCAGGATGTTGTGGATGTAAAGCAGTCCTTCACGATTGACTATGCTTTCGACGCCGCCGTTAAGGTTGGGAACATTGACTCGCACCAGATGGACATTAATGTCCAGGCTGAGCTTCTCGATGAAATCTCCAATCGTCTTCGCCTTGCGGTTGAGACCACGGTTCTCGGCTCTGCCTATTCTAGCGCTGGGACCACGCTTACCCCTGGCGCTCCCGCCGCTTGGGCTACCGCCGGTAACCCCATTAAGGTTCTTGCCGCCGCTCAGGCCGCTTTGAACATCAACTCTATCCCGGTCGAGAATCGCTGGCTCTTGCTCCATCCCTA
>Ga0100403_1003435_pt1 | contig 11791 bp, 39 predicted proteins | sample CryGeymet201501t_FD_83663 | JGI IMG/M metagenome (GOLD analysis project Ga0100403, IMG submission 83663) | Groundwater microbial communities from Crystal Geyser aquifers in Utah, USA - Crystal Geyser metaG 2015-01t | ecosystem: Environmental > Aquatic > Deep subsurface > Groundwater | place...
AACAAGATTTACAAGGGTAGTAAACTATTATAATCCAATTGACAATGTAATAATAGAAAGCGTGGACAGAAACAAGAGTAAGCTTCCTACATGCCTTATAAAAAAGGTACCAAATGCCATAAATAGGAAAGCACTGGCAAAGGATCACAGGTTCAGATCATATGTGGAAAAATTGAGGCAGTTCCCATGACATTGGAGTATAATACAAGAATGCTTGAGGTTATTCAGAAAAAGATAAAGGAGTTGGATAAACTTGGCTGAGCATGTACCAGTAAATGGAGTAAAGACAGCATATGGTTTATATTGGACAAGATACAAATGTAACAGACATGGAGAGATATGTACAATACCACCTTGTAAAAAATGCATGGAGGAGTTTCTTGACTAGGCACACATTTCCACTCACTGCCGATCAAACATCTTACCTTGTATTGGCATTATGTATTATAATGACAGGTCTAATAACATTTTTAAACATTGATGTGTTATTTTTATCCGATGATGTTAGAACCCCAATACAGACATTAATTATGGTTACTGTTGTAGTTTTTATGTTTTTAAATATTTTGTGGACATTTGAAGGGTTAATGATTTTACACAAATACTTATCAAAAAATTGGCAGTGGAAATGAAAAACAAACTTGAACATATACGTACTTGGACCAGTGTTGCTACACTTGTAATTTCTCTCATAGTCCTTGTTGTGGTGACATTGTAATATGTGTGGAATAGGAAAGTGCTGTGTATGTGGACTTATGAAGGAAAAATGTGGGATGGCTTGTCATTCTGGCATTTGTCAGATTTATCTTCTGTTTTATTTTAGAAAGCATAAAAGGGATGGAAGAAGATCAACGTTTGATGAGGACATATATATGACTGTGAGTGGAACTTGGTAATGAAGGAAACAACTATAGGGACAGTATGGGTTATTTTATTCAAGGGTCAGCTGGAGGCAGTCTGTAGTGATACTTCAACCTGTCTTAGATATGTTTCAAAATGGTATAATGATAGAGGCATTTTGCCTGATGTAGAGAGTCCTTTTTCCTTTGTAAAAAGGGACATTATAAAACTCAGGTTAAAATGAGAACCTTAATATATGGGTTATGGTATATACTAACTGATGGAAAACATACAAGCATCAATAATTAGAGACTTTGGTGGTAAAGGTCACTGGGTCTTGGTAGGCTTTCATGTTGGCAAGAATATCAGCAGAGAAGAAGGTCTAAAAATAAAAAACAGGTATGGCATGGTTAATGGTTATTCTATGAACCATAATTTTGGATATGAGGGTAAAGTCCCTTTGAGTATCTTTGAGGGGGGAGACATGAGCATCCTTGATAGTAATGGAAATCTCAAACATAAAATTGTCTTTGATGAGGAACTTTACTTGAAAAACTATGGAGAGATATTGGCATGAGTCACATAGTCTGTGAAAACTGCAAAGGCTGGATTTTTTCACATCAAAAGGAATGTACAAAATGTGCATTCAATAAAAAACACAATATAAGACCACACGATTGCAAGGTTGATGGTCATGTATCAAAAGGACTTATTGCATCATTTGCCTGCAAATACTGTAATTATCATGGCGAACTTACATTAGAGTTACAGCCAAGCGAGGCAGAACTTGCTATAATGGGTGGGGTTAGCCCATATACAAGATATGAGGATGATGACTATTGATCTGTAGAAACTCTGAACATAAGGGTTATCGTGAAGAAATCAGATATGGTGCATTGGAGTATATTTGCAAAGTCTGTGGAGGCATAATATTAGATGGATAAATGTCTGTTTCATGATATACTTCGTGAACATAAACCACTTAAAACCTCATTATTTGACAAATATAAACACCTTAACAGAGACGGACTGACAAAAGCATGTATCAGATGTGGAATAAAAGTTATTTGGAAAGGAGATGAGTATAGATATAAAGATTGAAAATGAAAATGAATTATTTGAAAAATACAAGGAGTTGTTTGTGCATAAAGATAATATACGTATATCATTAATGGGTTTTGGATTTGCAGTTGGGGACGGCTGGTATGATTTGGTTAGGTTATGTTGTGAAAAAATAAAGAATGCAGTGGATCAACATAACGAAAAATATGATACTTTTCACAACAGAGTAAAGGGAACAACCAATGAAAAACATTGGCATAACCCACCAAAAAACAAGGTAGAATATCCACAAGTAGCACAAGTAAAGGAAAAGTTTGGTGGACTGCGATTTTATACTAATGGATGTGATGCTGAAATATATGAAAGTATCCAAGGCGCGTTGGACTTTGCAGAATCAATGTCTTTTACAATATGTGAAGACTGTGGAAACAAAGGTAAATTAAGAGAAGATAGACCTTGGATAAAAACACTTTGTGATAAATGTTATGAGGTAAAAAACATTGACTAAACCATTTTGTGGAGAAAATTCAGAAGATTTTATAAAGGAAGTAATAAGGCTTTCACATATAAGTGAGGATGATATAAAGAATGCAAAAAAGATGCCAGTTGTTTTTTACTGTAAATCTTGTAAAAAATTTATATTACAAAGTGTGGAATTACCATTTAATTTTATTCTACATTATTCTTGTAATGATTATTGGTTTTTTCCCAATAATAAATCAGAAATAGAGGGACAGGGTTGTTGCTGTGCAGATAGATATGGCGAGGTAAAATGTGGTTGAATTACATAAATAGGAAACTTCAAATGAAAAGGACATTTGACAAGGGTGACTTGAAAAAAGCAAAAATGCACATGTCAAAACTAAAATTAGAGTTTAGTTATAGGATTGAAAGAGATCCTTCTATAGAAAAGATAATTAGACTAATTAGTTAAATACAAGTTAGTTCATACCATTTATATGGGATTATTTTCAAAGAATGAACCAATTAAAAAAGAATTTAAGGATGAAATTACCATTCTATCCCAGACAGAAAAATATAATAAAACTGGTGATTTTTACAGTGATCTTATAAATGGAGTATACAATCATGATGGATGGGAAATTTATAGGGTGTTTAGGGATAATAACAATGAGGTAATAAGAACTCAGTTTAAGAAAGGACTTTCTTTTAAGGTGGTAAATCCGGGAGATTTGCAAAATGTTAATCTGTAGAAACTGTGAAACTTTTCTAGTTTCTGAATATAGGGAATGTATAAAGTGTGGATTAAACAACAGTGCATGGAGAACTGATTTTAAAAAGATATGACTGAAATAAACTCACCAAATGATACAATGTGGAAAAAACTACAAGACAAAGCCCTATCAGATTGTGCAAATGGAGATCATCAGTTCATAGAAGCAAGTGACAATTGTATAATATGTGGCAAAACAAAAGAGGTTGGTCTTTAGATGAATAAAGAAGTGCCAGAAGGTCACAATATTATAGGAATGGGCAGAAAAGGATATGAATTCAAACTTAAAGAACTGCCAAGAACATACAATGAGTTCAAGGATTTGTTTATGATTTTTATAGATGTATTTGATGTCACATTCACATTAAGTGAGGACAAGTTTGGGAAGATAATAAAATATGCAGATCCTGAGTCAATAAAGGAGGTTAACAACATATTATGACCTGTGAAAAGTGCAGTGACATACATGAGGCACAAAGAGAAGGCAAGACACAGAACGAATGCAAATGTACTTGTCATGATATGGAGATTTCATTTTATGGTGAATTGACAAATACTGGAACATCAAACATAAATTATATTTGGACTACTTCAACAGGTCCATGTTGCACATGTAGAAACCCACAGGTAAACAAGAAAAACCCCATGCATTTTTGTTGTTCATGTAGTTGCCATAGCACTCTTTGATAAGGTTTATATAGAGTAACTATGTCTATTAGTTTAATATGAAATATGACTTAAGATACAGGGAAAATCCTGATGCATTTAAATATGTAGAAGATCCAGAAAGGTTCAAGTATAGGGAACTCCCGGATCAGACACCAGACAATTACAAGGATTTACTTTGAAATGAACAAATTAACAAAAAAACTTAATGATCCTATTGAACTTGATTCTTTTATTGTGAAAAAAAGAAATGAGGAAGATAAAGGGTTTGAATTGATTAAAAAGTTTGTAGAACTTTATCCAAAGACTGAATATCCAAGTGTTAATGATGACTTGCTTGAATTGTTTGTTAAAGGTGCACGGTTACTTGGAATTAACCATATAATTGTTCCCGGAGATGATCAAACATGTCCAGATTGTAATGAGGTAACTGGAGTAGTAGAAAAGGGTGGACTTTCACTTGACACTGCTTTTGGAATGGCTACAATGTGCAACTATTGTTATGTGCAACAGGAACAGGATGAAATAATAAACCATACGCCAGAAAGTTGTGATCATCCAAAGGAAAATATAACTGGGGAAAGTTGTTGGACTTGGCATGATTGCTTAGCAGTTGCTGAAGCATTTGAATATTCTTATAAAGAGATACTAAAGGAGATAAAATGAGTTTACCAATACCAGATCCAATAACAAGAATAAATAGAATGTTAGAGTTTTACAAGAAACGACATGACGGTGCAGAATATGTGCTCGATATGACATTATGTGAACAGATGGTTCTTGATCTTGAGGAAATACGAAACGATATTAAAAATATATTGAAAATAGAGGTGAAATGAATGAACAATATACAATGTGATGAATGTGGAACAGGTTATCGACCCGGAATGCTTGCAGACTGTAGAAAATGTGGGGGAGAGTTTTGTGATTCTTGTGAAAAGAGTCATGAGTGTAAGATATGACAAAATATATAACATATGTTGATTATGATGGAAAGCATGTAAAAATTCCTATTCCAAAGAATGGTTACTGGTGGACCAAAAAATATGGTGCCAGTTGCGTAATTGGCTGCAACAATACAATAGAGGCATTCTATATTACCGACAAAGGACATGCCAGTATTGGATACTGTGATGCTCATGCAAGATCGAGGATACTTGAACATATGATTACTGGGGTGTTACAAAGAGGAGTATGGTGTCAGGTTGAAAAGGGCAGACTTGAGCCACACGATTACTATAAAAGGTTTATAAAAGAAATGAAGGCTACACACCCAAAACAAGCAGTTAAATTGAAAAACAAGTTAAAAAAATTTAAATGAACAAAGAATTCTGTGAAAAGTGCAATGGTTATCCCTGCGTATGTGAGGAGGAAAAGACATACATGCCTGTGTGGGCATGTTATATGTGGATAGAGGAAGAAAACACAATGATTCTTTTAAATGACATTCCTCTCTCCCCAAGACTAAGAAGGACCATTAATAATTCAGTGGAACTAAAATAGGAAACAATTAAATAAGGCTTAATATTAATAAAAAAATAAGAAATGAGTGATATTCCATCAACAATAAAAGAGCCTAGGTTTTATGCCACTTGTAGGCATTGTGATAATTCATTTGCCTCTTTTTCTATGCCTGACTTATACAAGCATTTGCAAGAACATGAGATAGGAATTCATTTTTCAGAGGTAAGAGTTATGAGTAACGTCATTGAAAAATTTGAATACGAATGTGACATTTGCATGGAAGGATTTCATAATGAGAAGGATTTAGACAATCATAAAGAAGAGCATTGTGAGTGTGAAATATGATAATAAATAAATGTGGCTCACCACTTGGGGATTATGAGATACACTGCAATAGGAAGCAAATGGAAAAAATAAGGGCAATGTTTGAGGCAGAAATGGACAACACAAGAACAGATGCATATAGGGAGATATGAATGAATCAGCAGTTTCAATTTAAATCAACTGACATAATCAAACACATAGCATGTGGTAACAGTCTTAAGGTACTATCTTTTAAAGAAAATGACTATGACACCTATATACTTACTCAGATCAGGTGGTGCAGTAAATGTAAGGAGTTGATAAAAATTGGGGTTGGTCAGCGTAAGGTGGTGTTACCTGAAATATGACAGAAGATAAGGAGATTAAGATTGGTAATATAAACTGTACACTTGTAAGATTGTCTGATGGTGGAATTTTGGTTTCGTTTAATGAATACAAAGATAGACATGAGATTTCAGATATGATTGAACAACAAATCATAGACAATCAATTCAACATAGAGCGAGTAAACGATATGATCGCAGAACTAGAAATAGATCTACCATTGGAACTATGGCTATCACACTCAAAGACTTGGAAAGATAAAGCAGAAAAATGTGAGAAATTTCACCAGATTCACGGAACTAGAACAGCACCACTTAAGATAAGACCAACGCAAAAAGAACAAGAATTAGAACAACAAAACAAAAAACTGAAAGAGGACAGTCAAATTTACAAAAATATAGTTGCCAGACTTCAAAAAGAGATATTCAGTATTGAGACTCAGGGTTGGAAAAAGTCAGAGATTGCAGAAGAGATATTGAAAACTTTGCATGAGATTCTAAATAATGTCAATCCAAAAATAGACATAGTTAAACTAGAATCAGAATGTGATGAACTCAAAGAGAAGATAGATAGGGCGAAACTAATTCTAAAATATTTAGATGAAAGAAAAATTGAAGATAGATACAAAATGTCAGTAATCAAAGAAATTCTAGGAGGTAAAAATGGGAACTTGTGACGAGTGTAATATAAGGCATCCCGGTTTTTATTGTCCTATTAATGAAGAGTTTGAGAAATCATATAAATATTTTTTTGAGTATTTTCTTGGTACTCACGCAATACAATGTGATAAAAAAGGATGTGTTTGTAGGGCTTCAACGTTTATGGATCTTATCTGTGAGGATTCTCTTAGAAAAAGTAAAAAATATGGCTATATTATTGAAGAAGTATTGAGGAGAGATAAATAATGAGTGTGGTAAAAATACCCGAAAAGGAGCTTGAAACACTTAGAGTCTTGATGGTAGAAGCACTTGATGAGAAAAACAAATGTAGGTGTCTTTCTTGCAAAGGTCTTATGGTTATGGCAAACAGAATTTACAATATACATAAAATCGGGGAAAAACAATGAAAATAACTAAAGATCATTTAAAACTGTTAAAAAAAGCATATTGGATATTTGATGAACGTGAATACGGTGCCCCTGCAATAGATCCTAAAAGACCTTACGTAAACAGCAATGTGGAAGATGATATAGCTGAGATTCTAGGCTGGAAACTGTTTGTAAATAAGTATGGGGAAGAAGAATTATCATTAGAACAGTCAGAAAAAGCCTATAAACTTCATCATGAGTTAATTGACGTAATACAACAAATCATAAAGGAATATGAGATAAAGAATGAATAATAAAGAATTATTAAATAGATACTGTTGGTTGATTATAAAAGGAGATAAGGGTTTAAATGATAAAAAAGCAAAAGAACAAATAGAAAATAGAAAAAATACACTGTTAAGAATGATAAAGGAAAAAAATGAACTGTAAGAAATGTAATGACTGGATCTGTCAGGCACAGTATAGTAATCATAATGGAATGTGTGTAGAACATGCTGAGATTGACATGTCATATGTGAGAAAAAGAAAATGACTACAATAGAACCATGTACAAAATGTGGCAAAAGGGAAGGCTATATATGGCATTGGGGGAAAAACGATGGAAAAAGCAATGGTTATAGTGAATGTAAAAGCTGTGGAGAAAAATACAAATGAATGACTGGTACGAAACATACAAGGCATTATGCTACATGTATTACCAAACATTTATAAAGCCCTTTTGGGAATCATTTAACAAGAAATGAGTGATGGAATAACTGATGCAAAAAACACATTAAAAGAACAGGAGGAATGGGATGAACAGACATCACCATACATAGAAAAGAAAATTTTAGGAAAGAAACCAGAAGAACTCACACCACATCAAAATCATTTGATTTATCTTTATTATAGAGCAAAATCAGAAAAGTTAAAAACAGAAATAGATGATGTATATGGAATGATGAATAGAAAATATTGGGATGCATATATTGGACAAGGAGAATACAGGCATACAAGAAAAGGAACAGTGAGAAAAAAGAAATGAACATTAGATGCAAACTTGGATATCATCAATGGGATGAGAGTAGCATAAGTGGGGTAGACGTGCCACGCAGATGTATGAGATGTAATAGGAGTTACTATATAAGTTGATTGTTATAACTACTCCTCCGGATTATACTGTATTATATGATAATTATTATAAGGTGTTTTTGGGAGGAGGAATTGGGGGCTGTCCTGACTGGCAGAAGGAATTTATAAAGGAATTCAAATATGTAGAACCAAAAAAAGATGTACAGTTGTTCAACCCAAGATGGGAGTACAAGTGGACTGCTTTTCAGCAGATAGAGTGGGAATACAAGATGATCAACGCATCAAACTTGATGATAATGTGGTTTGCAAAGGGCGGGCAGAACAGAATATGTTTTTATGAGCTTGGAAAATATATAAATGCAATTAAAACAGTGCCGGCAGTTGTTGGCTGTGATCCTGACTTTGACAGAAAGGATGATGTTGCTATACAGACACATCTGGCAAGACCTGATTTAAATATCAAAACAAATATAAGTGACCTTGCAATAGAAACAAGTGAGAAGATAGATGACTGTAAATAAGTTGGCAAGTATGAGATGCAAAGGTGAAGGAATTGCTGAAACGACAATGACCAGTTACCGAATTTCAGAATTATTAGAAAGAGTACCAGATTTTATTGAAAAAGGCAATACAAGTTTTATAATTTCAACAAATAACCATAATTATAGTCCCACATACTAGTAAAATGTTAGTAGTAGATGTAGAAACTGGTGGTCTTAGTCCAAAAGAAAATCCTTTGCTTTCAATAGGGGCAGTATATTTTGAAGAGCCAGAAAATAGGTTTTATGGGGAATGTAATACATCTTATTTCAAGACAGTAACCCCACAGGCTTTGGAAGTAAATGGACTGAATATGGCAGACATACAGAAGCAGCAGAGTCCTAAAGCCCTTTTGGAGTCATTCTTTGAATTTTCTAAATATGTAAGCAGTTTTACAATTGCAGGGGAAAATCCAGCATTTGATCGTGACTTTATATTTGAAACTGCAAAGGAATATAAGATAAAGCATAATTTTTCACATAGAACAGTTGATTTGCATTCGTTGGTCTATGCTTACCTCTTACATATTGGGGAAAAGGTACCATTAAAGGACCAAAAAAATAAACTGCATGCAGATAAGAGTTATGAGTATCTAGGACTTCCGGCAGAAGAAAGACCACATAATGCCCTAAATGGTGCTCTTATTGAGGCAGAAGCCTTTAGCAGAGTAATATATGGAAAAAATCTTATTCCTGAATTCAAGGAATATGAAATACCAGAAAAACTGCTTAAATATAACAACATACTATAATATATTACCTCTCTCACGGGGGAAACTTTTTTAACACTTATATAAGTTAGATTTGCATATATATGTTGTGCCAATATTTGGAGACATAGTACCAGTATGCTGTATATTGAAAAAGGCTATGAACTGGAAGCTTTATCATTGGATAGGTCACTTTCATGATGATGGTGATAATGTTTGCATACATTGTGGGATGCCAGCATACAAGAGATGGGAGAAAAGGTATAATGGTTTTATTGGATTTTGTACTACATGTGATGTAACATGGGCTGAGAGTTAAGATTATATAGGGCATGTATCATTTTATTTAACAATGGTACAATGTGAACAAAAATACATAGTTTGTAATGGAGAATATTTTGAGGGTGGAAAACTTGTCCAATGTGCAAATGAAAAAGGTCATGTAGGAGACCATCTTCTTGTAGTGAGGGAATGGAATGACGATTAATAAAGCACTTGCTGTTGTGATTGTTGTTTTATTATATATTGCATTTACAGTTTTTTTGTCTTTTGTATATGCGGATAATGATAAGTTTAATGATTGTAATTGGTTAAGTTATGAATATGATTCGTGTACAAGACTTGATCATGTGATAAAACAGAATGATTGGATAATCTGCTCTGAATTACATAAGGCAAGTCATGGATTTAATGCTAGTGATAATTGGGGAGAATTTCCTGAAAAGAAGACAGCATATCGCTATGATGAGTTAATAAAAATTTGTGGAGAAATACCATGATAAAAGAAAATAATACTGAAAGACAGACAGTAAGATACCCAGACTATGTATCAATTGAAATGACTACTTTTACAAACGAATGGGGACAGCAAATTCCGGGAATAAAGGTTTATGAATGGGGAAACCCGAGATTTGCACTTACTACGCCAGACATGTGGAAGATACTGGAGCACATTTATAATGGAGGATGGAAGGAATGACAGATGACTGGAGAGAACTAGAGGCAAAGTTCACTGGAAAGTGCATACTATGTGGTTCATTAATTGAAGCTGGAGAAAAGTGCAAGTGGAAGCAGGGTAGTGGAATAAGACATACTGAAGAGTGTATTGAAGAAGGATTACGGGAGGATAACTCAAGACTAGACATAATAGATGATAATTTTATCTGGAAAGACCCAAGAACACACACAAAGGAAGAGTTAGAAAAGATTAAAGAGTGTCAAAGGTGTGGCAAGCCTGTTTTTGGTGACATTTATAACAATGTAGATCGCAGAACCTGTGAGGACTGTTTTTTAAAATGAAAGTAAGACTTGGCAAGGTAAAAGAAATAAACAACATTACTGGAAATTCAGAAGAGATAATCCTTGAATATACAAACTGTGACAAAAAAACAGAAAGCGTTACGTTGGGAATAAATGACTCTATAATGTTTAACAACTGTCAGAAAAAACAAATTTCACCAGATTACAAGTGGACTGGTCGTAGTTTTAATATACTTGCAAGCTGTCCTCCTGCTTTGTTTGCAAAGAGATGCATGGATGTAGGAAGCAATGGAATTTCATATCATTACTGGTATTTGATAAAATAAGGTTTATATTATGTATTGTGTGTAAAATGTATAATATGAAATTTAACACATCAAATGAAATACATACATATAACTGGAACCATTGTAATTATATTGAATGCTGTTTAGATCCTAATAGGTTAGGACTTGTTATAAGTTCAGTTGAAAGATTCTCACAAAAATTCACGAATGTTGAGGTAGAAAATTGATTCCAGATAAAGAAACTCTTAAGAAGATAAAATATCTTGTAACTCACTACCAAAAAATCCCTATAAGTGTATGGGAAATAACTGAAACTAATGAAGATAGAAAAGTGGTTTGGATATTAAATAGACAGAAACCAAGTGTAGGACAAGATTATTCATTTGATGAAGAAAGACTAGGAATTACACATGAAGGTAAAATCATATATGGTTTTGATTCTGGTTGTTCATGTCCTGTTCCTTGGGAAGATTGTAATGACTCGGTTTATACTGAAAAAACTTGGAAGCAGTTAGAAATTGATATTAATGATTTGGAGAGATTTGATTATTTTGAGGATAAGGATAAAATAAGATTAGATGAATTGATTCAAATGACAAAGGGATCACAATCCCATGAAGAGGTTGAGAGAAATTGATAGACAGACCATCTCTAATTTTAATATTAATGGGTATTGGTATTTTATGGGGATTTAGTGGTGTGGTTCTTTCTTTGTATGGATTAGTTCATAAAGATTTTATCATCATGATTGTTGGATTTGTTTCATGGATCGGTTTAGCAGTTCCTATGTTTTTAGATGAGTCTAAAAAAGTCAAAAGATGGGAGAATGAGTATTGGGATTATCTATTCGAAATAAAAAATGAGGGATCACAAAATAAAGATTCGGGGTTGCAGAAATGACAGATTTCGTGGAAAAGTTAATTACAAACAAATGCTATATAATAATTGATAGTAAAGTTACA
>Ga0100403_1003441_pt1 | contig 11779 bp, 11 predicted proteins | sample CryGeymet201501t_FD_83663 | JGI IMG/M metagenome (GOLD analysis project Ga0100403, IMG submission 83663) | Groundwater microbial communities from Crystal Geyser aquifers in Utah, USA - Crystal Geyser metaG 2015-01t | ecosystem: Environmental > Aquatic > Deep subsurface > Groundwater | place...
CTGAAAATCTCCAACTCAAACTAGGTGATGCTCACATCACACTTCAGGACGACCCACATTCTGATAGAATTCGTTGTGATCACCCTACAATTACCGACCCACAAGCTCTTGCTTTCTTTCTCGCGGGGGCCGCTACATGCCTAAAACGAGGAAAAATTCTAACCATGGTAGATCAAGACTTGGTCGATCCGCTTGTTAAATTCGGCTACACACTCGCCGGAATCCTTCCTAATTTTTATAATGGCACTCGCGATTGCGGAGTTCTGACTTTGAACCTTGATGCCAGTAGATATAGCCTGGCCAATCCGAAGGAATTTGCCAAAGTGACGTCCATCATCATCAATCACAACGCAATTGAAGATGAAAAAATGTGCGACGAGCCTCATGTAGCCACCTGCCGCGCGAAGGCAGAGGATGCCGCAGACATTGCGAATTTGATCGACAAAACTTTCTTCGACTATCCAACTCCCAGTCACAATCCTGAATATGTTCTTAAGCAGATTGAAGACGGCGTGCCCTTTAGATACATCAAGGAAAACGGTGAAATGATAGCTTGTGCATCAGCTGATTTAGTCTCAATAGCACAAACGGCTGAGCTCACGGATTGTGCGACAGACCCTGCTCACCGTAAAAAAGGATTGATGTTTTCAATTCTTTTGGACCTCATGCAAGACCTTAAGGAAATGGGATATAAGTCGGCTTTTACGTATTCCAGATCTCGTGTGCCCGGGATCAACGTACTTTTTAAAAAGCTTGGTTTTCAGTATTGCGGACAAGTTCATCAATCTTGCCGAATCGGAGAAGGACTGGAAGATATGAACATGTGGATTCGTCAGCTTCCAGACTCAAATACTTAAATCATTTCGTTTTGAATTTTTTCAACGTGCCGGTCATTTTTACAGCTTCTTCAAATGAAGACTCTGTTTTTAGAAGGCTAGCGAGATAGTCGTTTTTGGCGGGAAGACTTTTAACCTTGTTGATGTTCCACGGTTTGGTGATACGAGAGAAAATCATATTCTTAAGCTCATCTCGTTCTTTACAGTCTTCGCCGATACCAACCGTACCTTGACTACTCCAATAGCAAACTTGTTTCACCCGTCGGCCAATCGCCCCTTCGGGGATCACACGAGTAAAAACAACAGAGTGACCGCGCTCTTTTCTACCAACGGCAGTTGTCCAAAAGATTTTTAAGAAGTCACCGGCCTTAGCTTCAGAAAAATCATCATCCAGAAAATTAACACCCAGGTCCAACTCCTTGACAACCATGGCAGTCCCTGGGCCGTTAGCATTCCAACGTCCCCAAAGCCCGTATCCATCACCGAGCCATCTTTCATTTTCGTCCACCGCGCGAAGTCTAGAGGCCACACCCGTGGCTAGCTTAAGATTTACGTTATCAACTGCTTTTAAAAAAGCTAAGTAAGTTGCTCCCGAACAGTAGGTTGGTCCTTTAGCTGTCATGTCGACAACCAACTTATCTTTCTCCACACGGATGGATGCTTTCAACAAATCACTTGCCGGCTTCTTTACACTATATCCACCGCCCTGATGAAGCTCTTTCATAGCCTTAAGTAAAACTTCATTAAAAGTTGTTTCAGCAATTGCGTAGCCAGAACTAAGGATGGCCGAAGAAAGGAGAAATTTTTTCATAGAAGGGAGAATCGTCATAACAAAATTCTACGGTAGCCAAATGGCCACAGCAAGTAAGAAAACAGGAGCTTATTTGACCTTTAGGTGGTATCCATTGTTACGATCTGACTCTATCGTCAATAACTCGTCGGGGATCTTACGACGCATTCTTGATATGTGAGAGTCGATAGACCTGACCGTGATATTAAAGTCTTTTCCCCAGACTCGGTCTCGAATGTCATTTCTGGACACAAATGTACTCTCAGCGCCGATGAGAACACTAAAAATTCGAAATTCGGTCGACGATAAAGCGCAGCTATTGTTCTGATAATATAATTGTTGCATGGAGGGGTCCAGCCGCAAGTCTCCCGGTAACTTTATGTCCAATTTAGGAACGATGGCTTTTTGATTTAAGAGCATTCCAAGAACGGCCGACCTCAATTCCAATGGATGAAAATCCTCTGGAAAATACGACAACAGTCCATGCTTATAAAACTCGCGCCTGTAATAGGAGTCATCCGGTCCCCAAATCCACGTGTACGCTCGGAGTTGCTCAGGCCACTGCCCAGACAACAAATTCAATCTAAAGTCAGAATGTTTCCGCAGGTCTGCAAAAATAATCGAATTGCTTTTAGAGAAAGTTTCTGTGGCCAAATCAGCTAACGACAACGTCGATATAGACACAAGATCATTTAGGATTTTGGAAAAAATTCTAAATTGAATCTGGTCAACACCGGCTAAGTATATTGTCCACCTCTGCTTCATTTCCACTTCCGTTTCCTATTGTATCAGTTTTTTGGTAGGTATATTGGCTATTTCCGATAATTGCCGTATTCTTTCCTTATTGTGATTAAGTATACTATTGCTATTGTTGAAGATGAAGTCGATATCTTGGACAATCTGAATAGCTTACTGAGCCATGAAGGAATCTACGAAGTCAAAGCTTTTTCTGACCCAAGAGAAGCTTATGAGTCCCTAAAGGGCAATTTGCCCGATGTTTTGGTGACCGACCTTTCGATGCCTAAAATGTCCGGACTTGAATTGATTTCTTCCTTACGCAGCTATTTCCCTGATTTGCCAGTCGTCATTCTAAGCGCATACGTGGATTTCAAACATGTAGTCAAGGCCCTTCGCCTTGGCGCTACCGATATTTTAGAGAAACCATACAAAGAAGAACAGGTCTTAGAAATAGTCGCTGTAGCGGCCGAACTCGGGCGTGCCCGCAAAAAAGTTCTAGAGCTCATCAAACAGACTGGAGATAAACAGTCTGCAGAAATTTTAGATTCAATGAAGAAAATTCAAGAACTCATGGCAATTAGAGTTTTTGGTGATGGTTCCTAGTCTATATATTTGTATTTGAGCATTTCATTCAAACTCTTGTAAAATGTTTTCCATATCTTTTGAGAGCATATCAGTGAAACTTTCCTTTAGAGGCCTCGTCACTGAGATTGTCCCCGCAACATTCTGATGGGAATCTAGAAATACGGAGCTTTGAACCTCTACGGCCATTAAACCTTTATTTGCCATCTTCATCTCAGACAAGACCGTAATGGGGCCGCCGCCCTGAATAAGCACCTTTAAAGAATCACGGACATCCTCATGAAATTCTTCGCTGTAAAGATCTTCTATTTTTTTTCCAACAAGCATTCCCGGAAGATATCCGAGTTCTTCATGCATTTTCCTATTACACGCCACGATCACTCCAGTATGATCCACCGAGTGAATCATATACGGGGCACTTTCATAGATCTGCTGGTAGTAGTCTAGGACACCATCGACACTTTTGCCTTCGCTAAAAGCTTCTCGGATCTTGTCGCGAGACTCATCCAGTTGAGCTCTGTTTTTTTGAGAGGCTAGATTCTGATCCCCCTGCAGGGTGCGGAGAATGTCCTTCGGACTAATGATACCTTGGAGTCTATCGGAACTATCAATAACTGCGATGCGGTGGAGTTTTGACTTCAAAAGTTGTTTAAGAACAACATCAACTCCGTCACTCAAGTTAACTGAGTCTGCTACATCCAAAAGTTGTTTGCGAGAGTCCAATGTCGCTTGATTGCCAAACAACATTTTATCAATGGCAAAAATTTTGATGAGTGCCACTTCTGATATCATGTGCACGAGCTTTCCGTATTTGTCGACGACTGGAGCCGAGGTCAGATGTTTGCGAACAAAACCTTCTGTGACATCTTGAACCGTGTCTTCTAGGCTAAAAACGTGAGGATTGAGAGTCATGAAGTTTCTGGCTTGTCGCATACCTTTTATTATTGAAAGGCGAAAGCCTCAATTAATCAAGCCCTTGCATTGTTGACGTTATTGGTGAAATATTCCCTACATGCACAAATACAGCGTTATCATCCGAGAAACCTATTTGGATTTTTACGGGCACCTCAACAACGCCAATTATTTGGTGTTACTTGAAGAAGCCCGCTGGGAACTCATCACTTCAGGTGGTTACGGTATGAAAACCATTCAAAAGCTTGGTCAGGGCTCTGTGATTCTGGAAGTAAATTTGCAGTTTAAAAAAGAGATCAAAGCACGTGATGTTATTGAGATTCAAACATCTTTAGTGGACTACGAAGGGAAGGTAGGGCATCTCAAGCAAGAGATGGTCAATCAAGATGGTGAGCTTTGTGCTTCAGCCATCTTTGCCTTCGGACTCTTCGACCTCAAACAAAGAAAGCTTGTTCCCCCGTCCGACGCGTGGAAACAAGCTTTAGGGTCTAGCCAAAGGCTAGGTGGCTGAGCTAGGCGAAGCCGCCATAAAACCGGCCGCAGGCCAAAGCGAAACCACCATTACTACCCTCTTGGCTTAGCAACTGAGACAGTCAATTCACGACCGTCGAATTCTTTTCCATTGAACTGATCAATAGCTGCTTGAGCTAGATCATCAGTTTCCATTTCAACGAAACCAAATCCACGGCTACGGCCAGTGTCGCGATCTCTGATCACGCGCGCTGAAAGCACAGCACCAGCTGCAGAGAAGTGATCACGAAGTGAATCATCATCCACAGAAAAAGCGATGTTAGCTACGAAAAGTTTGTTTTGAGACATGTTAAGTTTCCTCCTGGGACGCGGTCAGTGCTTGTGAAGAAACGGACTTAAAACGTAACGTAACTCATCGGAGCGGACTGTTTGGCGTACATCTATTATTGTCCCTTAAATTCTCGCGGTTGCCAAGATTTAATAGAATATTTTACAGGCCTAAGCCCTTGGAAAACTGATAGCTGTAGCTTGCAAAGATACTGCCATGAAGCCGTGATGTATCTGAAGAATACAATCCAGCTCCCAATCGACCCATATGTTTGCCCCAACTATTTTGGACATAAAGTCCCCGCAAAACGTTGGAGAATCCGCCCTCTTGCATTTTATTTTTCTCAATGAATCCTGCCACTTGTAGATCTTTGTGAACGGGGCCGCCTAAAGCGATATTCCATGTGAACATTTGATCACCACCGCGCTGAACTTGCAAATTAGTGGATTCATCTGCATAAGCACCCGATGAATCTTCGGGTTCAAGCCAGGAATAGCTCGTTTGCAATCTGACGAAAAAGATAGAATAGGCGCCTTTTACTTCGCCGCCGATTCTTGTGCGACTCAAACTTCCATCACACTTCAATAAACTGCAATTTAAAGTCTGAATTTCGTCCAAACTCCTATGACTCATTCGATAGTCAATCCACACACCAACAATAGGTATGGGATAAATAGACAACTTTACTTCCCCCTTATTCACGACTCCTGAAGTCTGAAACATTCCACCAATTCTTAGGTAGCCCCAGGACAACGGATCAGAAGATTTTTGTCCCCACAAATAGTCGCTATAACCACCCTCAACTCCCAGTCCGGCACCAAGAGGATAGGAACGAAACCCTGCAAAGGTCTCCAAATCCCAAGCTCCATCAGAATGGGGTTGATCTTCTGCATAACTAGAAAAAGAAGTCAGGGTTAGAATTAAAAAAGTGCTGAACCTAATGGATAGATTTTTCATACAAACTTACCTTTTTTCGCCCAATCTTTGCGGATTTGAATGCGCTCTTTGGCAAAGCCAAAAGCCTCTTTGTCTTTTTCATTTTCAAGCTTAAGCCTGGGAACAGGTCGAGGTTTTCCATTGTCATCTAGTGCCACAAATGTGAGAAATGCTTGAGTCGTTTTATGAGAAGTTCCCTTGATAGGGTTCACCGCTTCAACATCGACTCTGATCTCCATGGAACTGCGACCGACATAAACCACGCGCCCCTTCATGATGACGTGATCGCCTTTGTAGACTGGAGCAAGAAAATTGATTTGATCGATACTCGCTGTTACGACATTGCTCTCGGCGTGACGTTGAGCTGTCATGGCCGCAAGTTTGTCGATCCAAGCCATCATTTGTCCGCCAAAGAGGGTGCCGCCACCATTGATCTGATCGGGCATCACTAATTTTCTAGATTCGGTTTGGGTGTCGTCAGGAGATTTCTCAGTTGCTTTTTGAGCCATTTCAAAAGTTTATCTCTTAAACTTCATTTTCGCCATCAAAGGGTTCTTGAGAATTTCCAAGCCTTGCGACCGAGTCAACCGGCTCAACGGTCAATTCCTCTTTCGAATCATTTCCCGCAAGCTCATGAAACTTTCGGGCACTAACTAGAACTCGAGACTCCAAAGTGCCAAGGGTCTTATTATAAGAATCAACAGCTCTTGTAAGATTTTTTCCAACACCTGAAAAGTGCGAGGACATGTCATAGATTCGTTTGTAAAGTGTTTTACCTAACTGACTAATTTCTTGAGCATTCGCCGCGAGTTTTTCTTGTCTCCACCCATAAGAAACAGCTTTTAATATCGCAATCAACGTGGATGGCGTCGCTAAAATCACATTGTTCTTCAACGCATACTCAATGATCTCGGGATCGTGCTCCAAAGCCGCATTGTAGAAAGAATCTCCAGGGATGAACATCACAACAAATTCCGGAGCATGCTGGAACTGGGACCAATAAGCTTTCTTTCCAAGATCGTTCACATGCCCGCGAACAAGGCGAGCATGATGCTTCAAGTGAGCCATCTTCTCTTCTTCGTTCGAAGTTTCCATTGCCGCTAAATAAGAGGAGAGGGGAGCTTTTGAGTCCACCACAATCGATTTTCCAAGAGGCAGATTTACAAGCATATCTGGCCTCAGTTGGCCGTCGTCGGAGTTAACCGTTTTCTGTTCTTCAAAGTCACAGTGCTCAAGCATGCCTGCAAGCTCAACGACTCGTTTGAGTTGGATCTCTCCCCAGCGGCCCCTGACGCGGGGGTTGCTCAACGCTTTGACAAGGTTTTGGGTTTCGCTCTGGAGCTTTCCATGAACATCCAAAAGATTTTTGACTTGTTCAGAGATCCCCTCATAAGCACCTACACGTGCTTTTTCGATTTCTTGGATTCGAGTATCGAATTTATTTAATGAGTCTTGTACTGGCTTTACTAAATTGGTGATTGAAATCTGACGCTTCTCGAGATCACCTTTGGCTGATTCATGAAACTTCGCCATGGTATTTTGGGCAAGTTCCATAAAACTAGAATTGGTAGATTTTAAAGTATCGGCAGCAAGGGCCTTAAAGGTGTTGGATAATTGGGATTGCGCGGTTTCAAAGTCTTTGAGTCGTTGGGCAGCAAGTTCTTGCTCTTTTTCAAAACGGACCTGAACTTGGGAAAGCTCTTTCTGAGTCTGTTCCAAACGCTCTCTACTCTCGTCTCGCTCCATTTTAAATTCGGTAGCTCGTTGTTCCGAAGCACTCAACTTTTCAGTCGTTACTTGAAGGTCATTCACCAAGGCCTGACGATCTTTTGAAGTTTTTCGTTCAACGACCAAATAAGCGATTAGCGCACCACCCAAAGTTGCGCCTGTTACTACGATCCAAATTTCCATAAAACTGGTATACTCAGAGGCTAAAATGATTGAAAGCATTATCTTACCCCTGATTGGTGGCATTGTTATTCTTACTCTTGGGGCCGACAAACTAGTGAGCGCCGCGTCACGACTGGCCCTGGCCTTTGGAGTTCCAGCTCTGATTGTCGGACTGACATTGGTGGCGATGGGCACGAGCGCCCCGGAACTTGCCATTACATTGATATCAGCTTCAAAAGGTAACGCTGACATCGCCCTTGGAAATGTGCTCGGCAGCAACGTGCTAAACATTTTACTCGTGCTTGGGATATCAAGCATCATCCGGCCACTCGTGGCACAGAGACAACTTTTACTTTGGGACGTCCCCATTATGATCGCCTTCACTGGCTTGGTTTGGATTTTTGCCAGTAGCGCTCAGAACATTTCCGCCACGGAAGGCTTCATTCTTCTCGCATTGCTAGTTCCCTATATCATTTTACTCATTTCTCTAGCGCGAAGAGAAAAGAAAATGAGCATTGCAGAGCTGGGAATTCTAGATGAAGGCGCTCGGATGCCACGCCTTACAGGAGTTGAGCTTTTCAAAGATATTTCCTGGATCATTCTAGGGATTACAGGTTTGACTGTGGGAGCTCATTACTTTACGGAAGGGGCCGTCGCCTTGGCCACATATTTATCCATTCCAGAATGGATTGTTGGGTTGACCATTGTAGCTTTCGGAACTTCTTTGCCAGAACTAGCAACCTCCATTGTGGCTGGATTAAAGGGATCTTCCGATATTGCTATAGGAAACATTGTGGGTAGCTGTATATTTAACTTGCTATGGGTTCTGGGGCCAGCGGCCTTCTTAGTAGATGGCGGTCTGAGCGTCGGGGCAGCAGCTCTAGAATTTGATTTCCCGTTCTTGTTCATCATCACAGCTGGCACACTCCCGATCTTCATTTCAGGGAAGAAAATGTCCAGGCTTGAGGGCTGCCTCTTCGTAGCTTGCTATGCTTTCTACGTCTTTGTCTTAGTCAATCAGGTCATGTACCCAGAGGGATATGACGCCTTCGTGAGTCTACTTTTCAAGGTGTTTTTACCAGCTTTTGCTATCGCTATCCTTGTGACAGCCTTTGTTCCAGAGTCTGCCACTAAGAACGAATAGCATTAGAGACTGTAAAAAACTCGATCTAGTTCTCGAGCGGAAAAGCTTCAGGATGTTTGAATTCCCGTCCCAGTTTTTTCAAATAAGTCTCCAGATCAGAGGTTTCTTTTTTCGAAAATGGCTCGTTCCAACCTGGCATATTGCCATTCCACTGAGAGATTTTCATAAAGAACTTAAAATCTGGAATATCATGAGCTAGTTCAGCCAAATTGGCTGGTCTCTGCATTTGTGCTTTCGCAAAAGGCCCGTCGCCAAGCCCCTTGTCTCCATGACAACTCATACAATGATTTTGAAAAATCTCTTTTCCCCTAGCCACAGACTTGGGATCTAACTCTTCAAAAGGGGCTCCCTTCGAATGGGTGTCGTGATACATTCGTAAGATACCGTGCTTTAATAGAGTCTCTCTATCGGGTTCATCATCATGTTGGGCTCCATGATTCGTTGTGCAGGACAAGAGAGATAAGGTCACCCCAGCGAGAAAGCTCTTCGTAAAAATACTCATAGACCTAGTCTTAACCATCATTCCCAAAACATCAAAACTGCCAAAATTTTTTTGTACAGCCCTTGGTTCAAAGCGTGACTCGTTCTAGTCTGTCAGGGAGCCTAAACGACCTTCAATTTTTGGGGTTCTTTGGCCACTAAAGTTGTATAAAATGAATAAATTCAGCTACCTAAGCAACAGCAACCCTGAGTATATTGAAGATATCTATTCGAGGTATCTCAAAGACCCCAATGATGTCGACCAAACTTGGCGTTATTTCTTCGAGGGACTCGAACTTGGCTATGAAGCCGACGATGACATGATTGAAGAAATCGAAGCCACCCTCGGACAGAGCCTTCACCGCAAAGCCGTCACATCCATTGACCTCAGTGCTGAAGCAAAGGTTGCTGATCTCATCAATGCCTATCGTGAAAGAGGCCATTTGGTCGCAAAGACCAATCCTATTTTCCCCAATACAGACTCCCATCCACTTTTGGCTTTAGACCATTTCGGTCTTAACGACGGTGATCTCGACAAGAAATTTACTGCCGGCAATTTCTTAGGACTGGGCACAGCTTCTCTGCGAGACATTATCGCCAGGCTCAAAGAAATTTACTCCTCCTCCATCGGAGTAGAATACACGCACATCAAGAATCCGAAGATGCGCGGCTGGCTTGTGGAAAAAATGGAATCTAGTGGGAATAAGGAAAAATTTTCTGCAGAAGACAAAAAGCACATGCTCTCCAGACTTGGTGATGGCGAAGCTTTTGAAAAATTCCTTCACACGCGATATGTCGCTCAAAAGCGCTTCTCCATAGAAGGTGCTGAAGGACTCATTCCAACCTTCGACAGGCTTTTTGATGTTGCAGGACAAACTGGCGCAACCGATATTGTAGTCGGAATGGCTCACCGTGGTCGCCTCAACGTTCTTACAAATATTTTTGGCAAAAAAGTCGAACACATTCTCACAGAATTTGAACAAGATTACCAATACGATGAAAAGGCCATGGGCGAGGGCGATGTGAAATATCATATGGGCTTCTCGGCCGACATCAAAACCAGGTCTGGCCATGACCTACATTTGTCACTAGCCAACAACCCAAGTCACCTAGCCTTCGTCCACCCAGTAGTAGAAGGGGTCACACGCTCCAAACAACGTCGTCGTGGTGAAGATCGCACGAAAGTGATTCCTATTGTCATTCATGGTGATGCGGCCTTTGCCGGCCAAGGCGTCGTCTATGAGACACTAAACCTTTCGCAGGTAGAGGCCTTCACTACAGGTGGCACCATCAACATCGTCATCAACAACCAAATTGGCTTCACAACCAACCCGGTTGATGCACGCTCAACAACTTACTGCACGGACGTTGCACGAATGCTCGAGATTCCAGTCTTCCACGTTAATGGAGATGACCCTGAAGCTTTGGCCTATGTAGCAAAACTCTGCATGGAATATCGTCAGACCTTTAAAACAGATGTGGTCATCGACATTGTTTGTTACCGCAAATACGGTCACAACGAGTCTGATGAACCTGCGTTCACACAACCCTTGATGTACGGACTCATCAAAAAGCACCCTTCGCCACACCAGACCTACGCCAACAAACTTATGGCAGAAGGCGTGATTGACGACGCCACTGTAAAAGCCGAGTTTCAGTCCAAAATCGATGCCTTAGTTGATGCTCAAAAGCTAACTAGAGAAGAGAAACCGGCACCTTTCGTTTCAGCCTATGCAAGCGTTTGGGAAAAATACCGAAGACCTTCTGACGCTGACCTCTTTGAAGTGATTGACACGACTTTTGACAAAAAGAGAATCACAAATCTCTCGCAGAAAATTGCGGAGATTCCCGATGGGTTCAGCATCAATCCAAAGATCAAACGAATGCTTGATTCGAGATTAGAAGCCATAGAAAATAACGGCCCTATTGATTGGGGCAATGCAGAGAATTTAGCCTATGCTTCTCTTCTCATTGAAGGTCACAGCGTAAGACTGACAGGGCAAGATGTTGAAAGAGGCACTTTCTCTCACAGGAATGCCGTGCTTTTTGACTCCAAGACAGGTGCAACCCACACGCCGCTAGAACAACTTTGCAACGACAACCAATTCGTTCTCATCAAAAACAGCACGCTATCTGAGACTGGTGTTTTGGCTTTTGAGTATGGTTGGTCTTTGGGTGATCCCAATGTACTTATCATCTGGGAAGCTCAGTTTGGAGACTTTGCCAATGGGGCTCAAGTGATCATTGACCAATTCATTGCTTCGGGAGAATCCAAATGGCAACGAGCCAGCGGAATTGTCTTGATGTTGCCTCACGGATACGAAGGGCAAGGACCCGAACATTCAAGTGCAAGATTTGAAAGATTCCTTCAACTCTGTGGAAGAGCCAACATGACCGTGGCCAATCTTTCCACGCCGGCGCAGCTTTTCCACGCTCTACGACGACAAGTAAAACGTGACTTCAGAAAACCACTTGTATTGATGACTCCCAAAAGCGGATTGAGAAATCCCGACATGGTTTCAACCATGGATGAGGTCACCTCAGGTCACTTCAAAGAAGTGATCGATGATCCGCGTTTTAGTAATACCGATGCGGCCAAGATTCGCAAAGTAATTCTGTGCACTGGAAAAATTTATTACGAGCTTGTGGCTGCGCAAAAAGAAAAAGGCATC
>Ga0100403_1003442_pt1 | contig 11775 bp, 11 predicted proteins | sample CryGeymet201501t_FD_83663 | JGI IMG/M metagenome (GOLD analysis project Ga0100403, IMG submission 83663) | Groundwater microbial communities from Crystal Geyser aquifers in Utah, USA - Crystal Geyser metaG 2015-01t | ecosystem: Environmental > Aquatic > Deep subsurface > Groundwater | place...
AAGTACAGAAATGTGAATTGGGAAGAATCGACACGGTTAATTACACCAACGGTAATGCCGACTAGCGTCCCCCAGATAAATGATAAGTATCCATTGTGGTCACTGCTCCCCTACGCCGAAAAGGACTTTGTGGTGGATCGCTACGTTGAACCATTGGTGATGGCGATAAAGATCAAAAAAGAAGCAAATGAAAAATTAATTAGCGAAGAAGTTTTTGAATGGATGAGAGAAAATAAAATTGCAACTGAAAGTCATAAGTTAATATTTGAAATAGAATAATGAAAAAATATTTGATAATTGGAGTGATGATTTTTTCGGTGATTGGTTTAAGTGGCTGTGGAAGCCAAAAGACCGAGTCAACAATACAATCGACGGAAACAAGGGAGGGATTATTGCAGATGAAAAGTGGAGACGAATATTTATTGTCAACAAGTGATGGGATTGTAAATATTACCAGCAATAAGGTAAATTTAGATAATTATCTAAAAAAGAACATTAAGGTAACGGGAATGTTTTCCGGATCAACATTGTATGTTGATGAAGTGGAATAAAAATGAAGACATTTTTTGGACTAGTGGCGGTATTGATAGCAATTGGTGGTTATTTTCCATATCTTAAAGATACTTTCTCAGGAAAAACAAAACCTCATATTTTTAGTTGGTTTTTGTGGTGTTTAGTGTCGTTTATTGCCTTTGGAATTCAAATAACCAATGAAGGAGGTTGGGGATCACTCCCCAATTTGGTAATGGGAGTAATTTGTCTGATAATTTTTATAAAAAGTTTAAGTAACGGAACAAAAAACATAAAGAAGCTCGATATTTTTTCATTGGTATTAGCAATGATTGCCCTCGTTTTATGGTTGATGGTAAAACAACCACTATATTCGATGTTAATTATTATAGTTGTTGATTTTTTTTCTTTTTTGCCAACAATTTTAAAATCATGGTCAAAACCACAAGAAGAAACGATGATTACTTGGATTTTGAATTGTGTGCGACAAATTTTTATTATTTTTTCAATTCAAGAGATAAATTTTATAAATGTGATTTACCCAATATACGCACTAACAGCAGTGTTTTTGTTTTGTATTATGTTGATAATCAGAAAAAGGCAACTTAGTCCTGGATACGGACTGGCATAATGATGTGAGTGAGATCGGGGGTGGCTTGATCACGAAAAAGACCTGGAGAAAGAGGTTCGTTTAGTTCGAGAACAATTTCGTCGCCGTTACAAATAGAGAGAAAATCGGAAATAAATTTATAATTGAAGGCGATTTCTAAAGGAGAGCCTTCGATTTTGGCATCGATGGAAACTTTATTTTGACCGATTTGGGGGGCATTAGCTGAAAGCTCAATCGAATTTGCTTTTAGACTTAATTTAACAACGTTGGCTGACTGTCGGGCAAAAACTGAACTTTGTTTAATAGCTTGAGCGAATTCATCACGATTAATAAAAACTTTGGTAGAGGCCTCGCTAGGAATTATTCGATTGTAATCGGGATACTCACCATCAATAAGGCGAGAGACAAGCTCTAGATCCTCGAGAACGAAGACAACCTGATGAGCATCTGATGTTAGACCAATCTTGATTTTTTTGGAGGAACGAGCGAGTTTAACGATCTCAGAAAGACTTTTTGCAGGGATAAGTAAGGTTTGAGGATTGTCGTCAAGAGGAAGAGGGTTTACTAATTTTATATTTTTCAAAGAGAGGCGAAAACCGTCAGTGGCAACTAAGGTTAAACTGTCGGAAGAAAAGGTACAAAGAATAGCGGTTAAAACGGGCCGAGAATCATCAGTGGCGGCGGCAAAGGCAATTTGAGAAATGGCTTGAGTTAATAATGAAAGATCAATTTCAAAGGCGGTTTTTGGGTCTAAGGAGGGAATTTCAGGAAAATCTGAAGAAGGAAGACAGGCAAAACTTGATTCGGTTTTGTCTGAAGTTAAGGTTAAAATATTGGAGTCTTTTAAGGATAAATTAATTGGACCTGGAGGAAGATAGGAAACAAACTCGGTAATTTCTTTACTGGGGAGACAAAAAGAACCTTCGGTTTCAATTTTGGCACCAATCCAGTAGTTAATAGCTAAGTCTAAATTGGTAGCGGAAAGCTTGAGTCGACCATTGTCGGTAGAAAAAAGAATGTGACCTAAAATAGGAAGTTGAAGTTTGGAAGCAACAAAACGGGAAGTATGAGTAAGGGCTAGGGAAAGGTTTTCCTCTAAAAGAGAGAGCTTCATTGACCTATATATTAACAGATAGTCCTTTAGAAAACAGTAGTATTGTTTATAGGGTCGGGGGGAAAGTGGAGTAGTTTTAAGTTTGGCGGCAGGAAAGAGAATAAGGACGAAAAGCTATTGTTGGTAATGAGAAAAATGCATAAGTATTGGTATTATTTTCTTTTTTTGTCTTATAGTTTATGACTGGTGTTTGGGAAAGCTTCGGTGGAAAAAATGAAAGTGAAAGGTGGATAAGTCGGTGGATAAGTGAAAGAAAAAAGTGGATAAGTTTAGAGTGAGTTTTTGATTTGGTTGATAACTTCTTTCAATTGTGGAGAAGTATTTAGGTCGGCAGTGACCTTGTCGCGGGCATGCATGATGCTGGTGTGATCTCGGCCACCGAGAAGATCGCCGACTTCTTTGAGAGGGATTTTAACTTCAGTTAATAGAAGGTAGGCAGTAATATGGCGAGCAATGACGAGTTCTTTCTTGCGAGAAGATCCACATAAATCCCCTGTTTTTATGTTGAAGTGTTTGGCGCAGACAGAGAGTAGATGTCGGGAATTTAGTTTTGGAGAAGAGGAAGAGAAGGCGGGAGAATAATTGCCATTTTGAGAATTAAAATAATTTTGGACAAAGTCAATATCGACAAGTTTGTGGCTTTGGGCAAGAGAGAGAACAGCAATTTCTTGAATTTTTCCTTCGATATCCCGGGTGTTTGATTGAATGTTGTCGGCTAAAAATTGGACAGCTTCGAAGGTGAGATCAATCCCCTTCTCTTGGGCTTTTTGCTGAATAATGGCGCTACGCATTTCGAGGTCTGGAGGCTGGATATCGACGGTTAAACCACCCATAAATCTGGAAACAAGACGATCTTCCAGATTTTTAATATCCCCTGGTTTACGGTCAGAAGTGAGAATAATTTGTTTGCCAGTGAGATGGAGGGCATTGAAGGTGTGAAAAAATTCTTCTTGGATATATTCTTTACCGGCGAGAAACTGGACATCGTCGACAAGAATACAGTCGAGTTGACGATATTTATTTTTAAATTGATTTATGGCTTTGGTTTTTAGAGCATTGATAAGTTCATTACCAAAGGTTTCGGCGGGGAAATATCTTACCTTAAGATCTGGGTTATTTTTTAATAATTCATGACCAACAGCTTGCATAAGATGGGTTTTACCGATGCCTACCCCACCCCAGATAAAGAAAGGGTTGTAGGAAAGACCAGGGTTTTTGACGATGCCTTGGGCGGCGGCATAGGCGAAGTTGTTGCTGTTGCCGACAATTAGATTGTTGAAGGTGTATTTGGGGTGGAGACCGGCTCGAGAGTAGTTGGCAGGTGATGATTTTGGTTGGTAATTAAATAAGGGAGTGGAGTTATTTGAGGTATCTTCCGCCTCTTTGATTATTTCTTGAACGGTAAATTCGAGGGTATTGTTGGCTTTGGTTTGGTTGTCGAGAGCACCTTTAAAAAGTTGGTAATAGCGTTTTTGATTGAGATCACTGAGGTAGGCATTTGAACAGGCGATGGTAGCTTTTTGGTTAATAAGAGAGATTAGTTGAGTTTTAACGACAAAGGTCTGATAAACAGCAGGAGCCAGAACAACCCGGAGTTCTTCTTGAGTGTTTTTCCAAAGTTGATCAAGATCCATTAATAAGTCAGGTTAATAAATAAAAAATGTGATAATTTAGGCAGAAAATAAATATCGAAGCAGTAGATATTTTTGGGTTATCCACATCATGATAAAGGAGTTTTCCACATTTTGAAAGAGGTCAAATATTAAGGTTTGATGCCAAAACTTTGTCTTTGGTGAAAGGAAGGGAATATTTTGATTTTAATAGAATTAAAATAGAGGTAGTTGTGGTAAAATTGCCACATGAAACAAAAGGGTACATATCAACCAAAAACAAAGAAAAGAGCCAGAGTTCATGGTTTTTTGAAAAGAATGTCTACAGCCTTGGGTAGAAAAGTAATTAAAAAAAGAAGAGTTAAGGGCCGAAAACATTTGACCATCTCTTCTCAAAAATAGTGCTAAAGAAGGTAGAAAGAATTTCTAGTAAAAAGGAATTTGCAGAAGTAAAAAATAAAGGGGAAATGAGGGCGGCAGATTTATTTTCGATAATTTGGATGAACCCTCCTATGCTTACAGCTAAGGAAGGGCAGAGAAAATTTGGAGCGATAATTTCGAAAAAAATTTCAAAAAAGGCGGTAGAACGAAATCAAATAAGAAGAAGATTGTTTGAAGCGGTGAGAAATAATATAGAAATGTTTCCCCAAGGATTCAGGGGAATATTTTTAGTAAAGAGAAATATTTTGGATAAAAAGATGGAGGAAATTGAAAAGTGTTTAAAAAGATTGTTTTAAAGTGTTTGGTTTTTTATAAAAAATATATTTCACGAGGATATAATTGTCGTTTTGTGCCAACTTGTAGCGAATATACTTATGATGCGGTGATGAAATATGGAGTGGTTAAAGGGTTGTGGTTGGGGTTAAAAAGAGTGATTAGGTGCCGACCAGGAGGCGGAGGAGGAATTGATTTGCTAGAATAGGAGTTATGAATTTGTTTATCGCACCATTTGTAAACGCTCTGTTTGGATTTTATTTCCTTTTTGGAAATTTGGGTTGGTCGATTGTAATAGTAACGGTGATAATTCGATTGGTTTTATTGCCTTTGGTGTGGCCAAGTTTGAAATCGGCTCAAAAAATGCAGGCGTTGCAACCTAAACTAAAAAAGTTGCAGGAGAAATATGGAAAAAATAAGGAAGCCTTGGCCAAAGCACAGATGGAATTTTATAAATCTGAAGGAGTCAATCCCCTTTCGGGTTGTTTGCCAAATATTTTGCAAATTGCTGTTTTGATGATTTTTTTCTCGGCTTTTAATATGGTGTCGGGATTTTTGGAAGGAAAGGTGGGAATGGAGACAATAAATCAACAACTAATCCCCGCTTTTCAAATTACGGAAGGGTTTAAGTTTGGTGATAGTTTTATGGGGGTGAATTTGACAACGACACCGGCGAAGGTTTTGGGCGGAGGGGTTAGTTTACAATTGGTTTTACCATTAATTTTATTGTTGGGTTCGGGTTTTTTGCAGTATTGGAGTGCAAAAAAAATGATGCCAGCAACTAAGGTTGATGAAGCAGTGGTAAAGAAAGAAACAAAAGATAAAGAGGACGATATGATGGCGGCAATGAGAACGCAATCAACATATATGATGCCTTTGATGACGATTTTTATTGGATTTAATTTTTCAATTGGAATTTTGTTGTATTGGTTTGTAAATAGTGCAGTAATGGCGGGACAACAGATATTAATGGCGAAAGTGGGAAAGAAAAATTGAGCTATCTTGTGATAGAATTGCAATTATGGAAAACAAAAAAAGAAACGAAATTATCTTGAATTTGACCTGTGAATTATTGGGAACAATAAATTACGAGGTAGATAATGCTTTTGTTGAAGATGTTGAAGGTGAGGAGGGCCAAGTTTTGGTGAGTGTAACAGTAAAAGAACCGGGTGGATTGATTGGATTTAGAGGCAGAAATATGGCCGCTTTGCAGCTTATTTTGTCTTTGATGGTTAAAAAACAGTTGGGAGAATGGGTAAGAGTACTTTTGGATATCAATAACTATCGCGGAGAGCAAAAAGATAGATTGGAGAATATGGCTAAAGATTTGGCAAACAAAGTATTGGAAACAGGAAATGAAGTACAAATGCCAAATATGAGTTCATATGAAAGAAGAATTTGCCATATGGTTTTGACAGAAATTGAGGGAATTACTTCGGATTCTGAGGGTGAGGGTGATTTGAGACATATAGTGATCGGAAAAAAATAATTGCTTGGTTTTGAAATATGTTAGGATAGGCCGTGGAGAGATTTTTTACGACTTTTTGGTTGCTATTAATTCCAACACAATTGGGGAGACATTTTTGGCTTAAAGAAAGTAGTGTGATGGGAGTGAGGGTGGATTTTTTATCAATAATTTTTTATCTAACGGATATTGTTTGGTTGATTTGGATTGGATTTGGAATTAAAAACAAAAAAAATAGTTCTAGGAATGTGCTTAGTAATGTGTTTAGTTTTCAAAATTTTGTTTTGTTGTTGTTTATGGTGGTAAATATAATTTTTGCAGAGGCAAGATGGGTGGCGGTTTACAGGTGGTTGAGGCTGGGACAATGGTGGTTGACTTGGCAGATGGTTCGAAAAAATAAAGCGGAAATGAAGGTGTTGTTAAAAAAAATTGTGCCTATATGGATAATCTTTGAGGCTTTTTTGGGGTTGGCTCAGGTGGTTAAGGGAGGAAGTCTGAATGGAGTTTTGTGGTGGCTTGGAGAAAGAAGGTTTATTTTTGGTGGAATTGGAATTGCTCAAATTAGATTGTTTGATGAGGGGTGGATTAGGGCTTATGGAACATTTTCCCATCCAAACTCTTTGGCAGGTTTTTTGTTGTTGGTTTGGTGGTGGTTTAAAGAAGCGAGAAGGGAGAACGCTGAAAACAAGATTGAGAAATTGTGGTATTGGGTGGTTAATTGGTGTGCGATTCTGGGAATAATATTGGCGGGAAGCCGAACGGTGTGGGGATTGACAATAATATTTTTAATAGTTGATCAATTGCGAGCTACGAAATTTGAGTTGAAAAATAGAAAGTTTAGAAGACAGTTGATGGGAAAGAGTTGTTTGTTTTTGGGAATTATTTGTTTGGTTTTGGGGGTGGTGAGTATAAATTACAGAGTGAGTGATTTTTTGGGTGGATGGGATGTGGACAGCTTTAAAAAAAGAGAGATACTGGCACTGTCGGCGATTAAGATGATTAGGGTCTCTCCCCTGTTTGGAGTTGGGGCGGGAAATTTTGTGGTAAATTTGCCTAAATATAGAGTGGGGAATTTTTATTGGATGCAACCGGTTCATAATATATTTTTGTTGGCTTGGAGTGAAATTGGAATTTTGGGATTAATTGTTTTTTTAGTATTAGGAAGCGAGAAAGCAAAAAAAATTGATTGGAAAAAGAGAATATTTTTTTTGATGATAGTGTGTTTGACGGGGATGATAGATCACTATTGGCTGACTTTGCCACAAAATTCTTGGCTATTGGCAATATTTTTAGGGATAATTTAAGGTAAAATTGAATAATGTTTAAAAGGTTGGCGATGAATACGGTGGTTCAGGTGCTAGGTAAGGCAATTACAGTATTGGTTTCGCTAATAACAACGGGGATATTAACGAGGAAATTGGGAAGTTTGGTTTACGGTCAATATATTCTGATTACTTCCCTATCGCTTTTATTTGATTCTTTGGCAGATTTCGGGACGTCTATTATTGGGGTGAGAGAGGCGGCAAAAAAAAGTGAGGAAAAAGAAAGAATAAAAATATGGTCAAATGTGGCAATTTTGAGATTGATAATGGCTTTAATTAGTTTGGTTTTAGGAGTTATTTTTGTATATAGCTGGCCTGATTTTAAAGAGTTGAGAATTGAAGCCTTGCTGGCTTGGTCAATGCTTATTTTTACCTCTTTGGCGGGAAGTTTGGCGGTGGTGTGGCAGACACGAATTAAGATGGAAGTTAAGGTGTTGGTGGAGGTGGCTTTTCCGGTGGTGTTTTTGGGGTGTTTGTGGTGTTTTGGAAGCAACATAAGTTTAATTTGGATATTTGGAATGTACTTAGTGGCAAGGGTGGTGACTTTGGCTTGGGGTTGGTGGTTGGCTAGAGGGTCAATTAATTTTAGGTTAATAGATAAGAAGTTGATTGGTAATTTAGTAAAAATGAGCTGGCCGATGGGGATATATCTACTAGTTTTTACGGCTTATGACAGATCAATTGATTCATTGATGATTGGGAGAATGCTGGGCCCTGACGAAGTGGCTTGGTATGGGTTGGCATATAAGATTTATGGGGTGTTGATTCAACCAGCGTATTTTTTGATGAACGGGGTTTTTCCGATGTTGTCGGCCAGGAATGATAGTAGAAAACTTTTTAGGTGGTCGGGCTTGGTCTTGTTTTTAAGTGGAGTGACGTTAATGTTGGGAATGTGGTTTTTGGCGCCATTTACAATTTCAGTTTTGGCGGGAAGTCAATTTATGGCTTCGGTAGGAGTATTGAGAATTTTGGCAGTAGCTTTGGTTTTTTCATATTTGGGTCATTTGGTTGGCTTTACTTTGATTTCAAAAGAAGGGCAAAAAGAGATGTTGGCTTTTGGGGTCACAAGTTTGGTATTCAATTTTCTTGGTAACTTGGTAGCAATTCCCTTCTTTGGGATTTATGGTGCAGCGGGAGTAACGGTTTTAACAGAAGCTTTGTCTTTGTTGTTGATGAGTCTGAGGTTGAGAAGGCGTAAATAATTTTAAATAATTGAGATAGTCCCCTGTTTGAAGTAATGACGGATTTAGTGTGAAATAAATCAAAAGTACGAACGTATTTTTGATTTATTTGGCTTTGGGTTTAGCTTGGCCATAGGGATTTTTACGCGCCAGTTTTTTGTTTTATGCCTAAAATATACATACAAAAACATAACAACAGTTATGACGATTTTTCACGTTCCATGGAGAGGGTTTGACAAGTAATGACACATTCTAGCTAGTAATAACCGCAAATTAACCGAAACATTACCGCAGAGGCAAAGATGCTTTAAAATGGAGACATGGATGGAAGAACTACCGCTGTAATTTTGGGAGCCGGTAGTTTTGCTGCAGGTAAACTAAAAGAAAAACTCGAGGAGCAGGGGATTAAGGTGGTAAGAGGTGATTATGAAGAAATTCCCGAGAATTCGGCATATATTTTTGATTTTGCCGGCAATGAAGAAGAGTGGTCGAAACTGGGTAAGGGGCAAAAGCTGGTATTGATAGGCATAAATAAGGAGAAGAATTATTTGGAATGGAAGGAAAAACTTGAAGGAAGTGAGATAAATTGGAGAATTGTGGTGGCAGATAATGTTTATGGTGTGGGAATGGGAGATGATGGTTTTTTGGGGAGGGCTTTTTGGTTGGCGGCGAAGAACAAAAATTTAGTGTTGCCTAGTTTGACGAAAAGCTATAGAGTTTTGGCGGTAGATGATTTGGTGGAAGCAATTTTAAGGGCTTGTTTTTTTTCTGGAACAATGGGAAAAATATTGACTGTTGGGGGAAAGGAAGTTAACTCGAAAATGGTAGCAGAAGTGTTGGTGGATGAGGCAAAAATGACAAGAACTCGAGTGTTGCAGGACGATGAAGTGACTTTTAGCGAGGTTGATGATGCTTTGGTGATGGAGACAGGAGAATTGTTGAGGTGGAAGGCGGAAATTCCTTTTAAAGTTGGAGCAAAGTCAGTAGTTCAGTATTTTGTGGCAAGAATAGACGAGGAAAACAGGAAAAAATCGGCAAAGGTAAGTGTTTTTGTGGAGAAAAAAGTTGAAAGAGAGAAGGTTAATAAAAGATATGAGGTTGAAATTGAAGAAATGGAGGATGTAGAGGAAGTTGAGGAAGAGGAAAATATAGTTGAGGCCGAATTGCCAGAAGAGGTTGAAGAAGAAAAAGAAGTTGAGATTAGTGATGAGGGTGAAATTGAAGAAATTGAAGAGGTTGAAGAGGAGATAGAGAAGGTGGAGGAATTTAAGCTAGAGAGATTGAGTAATAGTCCTTTACCCGAGAGGGGGGTGAATAAAAAAGTGGCGGATAAGAATGAGGTTGAGGTGAAGGTTGAAAAAGAAGTAAAGGAAGATGAAAGTGAAAAGAAAGAGTTAGAGAGACACGAGGGTAAAAAACAGAAAATAAGATGGAATAATTGGGGAAAATTGTTGTTTTGGTTGATAGGATGGGTGTCAATGGTGGTGTTTTTGGTAAATGTGATTAAAATGGCAACTATTCCCAAAAAAATTGCCTTAATTCAGGAAGAAATTAACAATGGTGAGTATGAAAAGGCTAGAGGAGAGATCGATATTTTGGCGAAAAACAACGATTATTGGCTGAGTGTTTTTGACGAGGGAAAGGTGGGAGAGGTGTTGCGTATCGAAAGAGAAGCGTTGGGTTTGCTTGGTTTGGGGTTGGATCTGTCGCAGAGTGGAGAAAAGGTTGCGGCTCATGTTTTTGGAAGCAGTGAGATTGAGATGGCAACAGAGATAGACAAGATGGGAAAAGAGCTTGATGAAGCTATTTCAAAAATGGGAATATTGCAAGGAAGATTGTCGGGAATAGAAAGATGGTTGCCAGGGAGATTCAAAGAAAAGGTAGATAATGAAAGTCAAAAGTTGGCGGATAAGAGGAAGGATGCCGAGAAGGCGAGGAAGGTAGTATCGATATTGCCGGAATTACTGGGTTTGGATGGAAAGAGAAGAGAGTATATGATTTTGCTGCAAAACGAGAATGAAATAAGGCCTACGGGAGGCTTTATAGGTTCTTATGGAATGCTGACTTTGGAAGATGGTGTATGGCTTAACTTTGAGGTTAGTGACGTGTACGAGGCTGATGGACAGCTTAAGGGGCATGTTGAGCCGCCAGCGGAGATAAAGAAATATCTGGGAGAGGCTGCTTGGTATATGAGAGATGCGAACTGGCAAGCTAGTTTTCCAGTGGCGGCAAAGGATATTCAATGGTTTTTGGAGAAGGAAACAGGAAGAAAGGTTGATGGGGTGGTGGGTTTGAATTTGGCGTCGGTGAAATCGATATTGTCGGTGAGCGGGGAGATTTTTGTACCTGATTTTAATGAAAAAATAAATGAGAATAATTTATATGAACAGGCTGAGTTTTATTCAGAAAATAAGTTTTTTCCAGGTTCAGTTCAAAAGGCGAGTTTCTTGGGGGCGGTGAGTAAGCAGTTACTAGAAGAAATCAAATCGTTGAAGGGGGCGAAGGGGCAAGAATTTTTGACGGCGATGACGGATTCTTTGGAAAAAAATGAGATTCAGGTGGTTTTAAATGAGGCTGAGGCTGGAGCGGTGGTAGCAGAGGCGGGGTGGGATGGGGCAATGTATGACGGAAAGTGTAATGGGGACAAGTGTGTAGCTGATTACTTATATATTGTTGAGGCGAATTTAGGCGTAAATAAGGCAAATTATTTTTTGTACAGAAATATTGAAAGGCAGGTTGAAATTGAGGATAAGCAAGTAAAAAACATTTTGAAAATTAATTATGAGAATACGGCCAAGACAGATGCGTGGCCGGGGGGCGATTACAAAAATTACTTGAGAATTTATGTGCCTTTGGAGGCAAGGGTGGGGGAGATAAGTTGGAGCGAAAATGGGGGAGGGGAAAAGAAAATTGTGAGTGGGGAAGATTTAAAAATAAGTCAAGTTGGGGGTAAAAATGAAATTGGTTTTTTGGTTAAGGTGCCGATTGGAAAGAAGATTGGGGTGGAGGTTAATTATTCGCAGGCAATTGATTTGAGTAATTTAGAAAAATTTTCGTATTTAAATTACATTCAAAAGCAGAGTGGCTTTGGAGATACGGGAATAGTGACTTTGGTGTCGGTACCAACGGATTGGCAAATTTTGGGGGTAAGCCCGGTGGCAAACGTGGTGGGAGGGAAGCTTCTCTTTAACCAGAAATTGGAAAAAGATATTAGGATGGGGGTGGAGATGGGGAGATAAATATGAAAAA
>Ga0100403_1003446_pt1 | contig 11773 bp, 14 predicted proteins | sample CryGeymet201501t_FD_83663 | JGI IMG/M metagenome (GOLD analysis project Ga0100403, IMG submission 83663) | Groundwater microbial communities from Crystal Geyser aquifers in Utah, USA - Crystal Geyser metaG 2015-01t | ecosystem: Environmental > Aquatic > Deep subsurface > Groundwater | place...
ATAACTAAAAGAATATATCATCCTAGAAATGTCAGCCGAGATACAATATAAAGTTCTAGAAGAGAGATATATCATTCCCCCAAGTGAATTAGCCAACATCCAAGAAATGGCTAATGCTAGACAACAACATGTTATTGTTATTCCTGAAGGCTCTATATTAGGAATATGTCGCCGAGGCACTATTGAGTTAGTTCCAAAAGGTGAGTTGGGAGTCTGTGTTATGTCCTTTGTAGAGAATAGTAAATAGTCCTATGGCAAAAGTCGAAGAGTATAAAGCAATTGATATAAGAATAGATTCTGTTATTTACGATTTCTATATCCTTGGAGCAGAGCTAACAAAATACAACAATGTTGCCACAAGCTTAGGACTTACTTATTTATCAATAAAGCGTGACGGTGCAGTAGTTCATAACGGTCAAAACTACTTTATCGTAAGATCCCCCTATATCTTACTAACTTATTCTCTTCCTCAAGAACTAGCTGCCAAAATTTCTAAAACAGATTTCATAGACATGGTACATGCCCGTCAGACTAAGCATTAATTTACTATAATACCCATAGTGATTGATCTTAAAAAAATACCCTCTACTCCTGGCGTCTACATCTATAAAGACAAAACTGGCAAAATTATCTACGTCGGTAAGGCCATCAATCTCAAAAAACGAGTTACTCAATACTTTCAACGAGACGATGCTCTTGGTCCCAAAACCAAGTCTCTCGTCTCCAAAATCCACTCTATTCAGACCAAGACTGTTGACTCCGAGCTCCAAGCCCTAGTCCTAGAAGCCTCTCTCATCAAAAAACATCTTCCCCATTACAACTCTCTCTTGAAAGACGATCGTTCCTATACCTACATCGTCATCACCAAAGACAAACTACCTCTAGTCTACTCAACCCACCAAAGCAATCTCCCCGAAAAAGCCTTCTCCTACGGTCCCTTTCCCGATGCCTCAGCCGTCAAGTCACTTTTAAAAACTCTCAGAAGAATCTTCCCTTATTACTCAAAAAAACATCATCCAACCAGAAAATGTCTCTACTGTCATCTTAAACTCTGTCCTGGTCCTTCTCCTGACCCCAAAGACTATAAAAAAACCATCTCCTACATTAAAAAAATCCTTTCTGGTAAGTTCTCCCTTCTTCAAAGACAATTAAAGAAAGAAATGCAGTCAGCCTCAAAAGTCCAAGCCTATGAGTCTGCTCTTATCGCTAAAAAACAACTCGATTCTCTTAACTACGTTGTCTCTGGCTGGAAAAACCTTAATCTTCTTTTCCAATCAGTAAACCTACCCCAAGATCTCCAATCTTCTGCCCTCCATGAACTCTATTCAGTCCTTAAACCCTACCTTCCTCAACTGCAAACACTAAATAGGTTAGAATGTTTTGACATTTCCCAGTTAGGACATAAACATTTTGTTGGTTCTATGTCCGTATCTCTAAACGCCTCACTTAGAACTGATCAGTATCGACAATTCAAAATTAGATCTAAACAAATCCCAGATGATCAATACATGATCCAAGAAGTGGTCCAAAGAAGACTAAAACATCCCGAATGGGGTCAACCCCAACTAATTATTGTTGATGGCGGTAAACCTCAAGTTAGTGCTGCTACCAACATAAACACCAACATTCCAATTATTGGTCTTGCTAAAAGAGAAGAGACTATTGTTATTAAAATAGGGTACTCTTGGCAAGAAATAAAATTACCCAAAAACTCTAATGCTCTTAGACTCCTTCAGCTTCTTAGAGATGAAGCCCATCGATTTGCCAATAAGTACCGAAAAAAACTACAAAAGATTAAATAGCTGTATACTTCTGATCTTAGAGTGACGATGTTGGATATCAAAGAGATTGGTGCTAGAAACCTACTCCAATTACTATCTAGGCTCAAGGCAATTTCTACACGTTAATGTCCTCAACCCAACTCCCTCATCAACTACGATAATCGGGTTTTCACTATCTCCAATAACATTACTTACCCCATGTTCCCAAAAGCTACATCTTCCTTTTGATCCAATACATAACAACACTCCGTTGTTAGCATATGCCTTATCTAATCCAGTTTGGTTAAGTCGCAAGTGTAATTTATCCATTTTCGGGATTTTAACACAGCCAGTATGTATTGCAACTTACTATCAGAATAGTAGTTATGACCTTTGTTTACACTATCCCCAACATTTCCTTCATTTTCACCAAAGCCTTTTTATTAGCTTCAATTTCAAAATGTTTTCTTGCAGGCTCAAGTTTGGTAATCAACCAGTCAGCCAAAGCATTCTTAAGATCGAGTGGAAATAAGTCTCCAGACTTATAATCCTCAACTATCTTACTGTAGTTCTTGTACTCCAAATCTCCTCCAAACTTTTCTGGTCTACTAATCTTAAACTCTCCTTCCTCTTCACCCCAGAAGACTAGTGTTTTTACCCAGTTAAGTAGGGGATTAAACTCTACTTCTTTTGGAGGTCCATACGCCTTCATAATCTTCTTTCTTATCTCTTCAGGACTATCATGTACAAATACAGCACTATTAGGCTTAGACTTACTCATCTTTAAGGATTCTTCGTCATTTGAGCCTGCCTCAGGTCCAGTCAAACCAGCAATTAGGTTCTGATGAATACAAACTGGTGAGATTACTTCACCCTTACTATTCTTTAAAGGCTTTATCTTTAGTTTTGGTGCTACCTGTCTAGCCACCACATGAGCCTTTCTCTGGTCCATACCTGCATGCGCTAAATTAACTCCCATGGTGAAGATATCCGCTACCTGTAGTGGTGGGTAGAATAATGTCGCCATATCTACATCCTTTCCTTGCTCTTTTCCCATAATTGAAATCGATCTTAAATTACGAGACAAAGTTACGTGTTTACCTACCTCCATAAAAGTCTCCCAATGAGTTAGATTATTCTCATATAAGTCCTTTCCCATCACAAATTCAACTTCAGATTCATCCACCCCGTAACATTTCAAAGAGGCTATTAAAGCTTCTTTAAAGTAATTTTCCGTTGCCCAACGTATATTCTCCCAGTCACCACCCAACTTATTATTCAAGTATGAATGAAAGTCAGCCAAAAAGACTCTACACTTTGCTCCAGCCTTGACAAAATCTGCAATCTTTCCCATAGAGATCAATCCAGTCCCCAAATGCACCATACCTGATATCTCAAAACCAATATAGTGTGACAGTTCTGTTCCTGAATCAATTAAATTTTCTAAATCTACCTCTGTCAACACTTCCTGACAGTTTCTAGTAATTAGCTTTACCTTATCTTTTGTATTCATATTTAAGTCTATTATAACTAGAGATACTTATTAATAAAAAAGCAACACCATTTCCCTTATATTACAAATTTATTTTCATTAAGTTTTTTTCTTATTCTATCCCTGGCTGCTGCCGTCTTAGCCATATCCAACCAACTTTTATTTGGCCCCACCTTTTTACTCGTAATTATCTCTATTATATCTCCTGTCTTAAGTTCGTCATCAATTTTTCCCATCTTATTGTTAATCATTGCCCCATAGCAATGGTCACCAATATCAGAGTGCAGTTTATAGGCAAAATCTAGAGCCGTTGCCCCTTTGATCAGTTGGACAGTATCCCCCTTAGGTGTGAATACATATATATATTTAGACAAGACGTTAATCCTGTACTTATTAATATTTTCCTTTTCATCATCTCTCTGCCACTCAATTAACTCCTTTACCCAATCAAAACCTTTACCCGAACCATTAACCGTCTTATAGGCAATATGAGAAGCAGGTCCGAATTCATTAAACTCATGCATCGCCCTGGTTCTTATCTGTACTTCGACTGTTAACTTATCTTTCCAGTTAATGGTTGTCTGTATTGACCTGTATCCGTTTGGTTTGGGTACCGATATATAATCATCAAATTCATCTGGTAGGTATCTAAACTTTGCATGCAGTAGCCCCAGCACTGTGTAGCACTCTTCAATTGAATTAAGCAGTATCCTTATCCCCACTCTGTCCTTAACTCTTTCACTTCCCTTATTTTTAATCTTTAAATAAGTACTATATAAACTCTTTATTCTCCCTTCAACTTCAAAATCATTAATATTATTTAACTTCAGTATCTCCTCAATTTCTGCATTGATATCTTTTAGGGCCAAAAACTCATCCTTCGCTCTCTTTTTTAAATCCTTCTCCAGCCTTTCAGCTTCTTCTTTCTTTATCAATCTAAAAGCAATATCGTCCAAAAGTCTCTTAAAATAATGCAAGCCTACGTATTCAGCCATTGGAGAATAAATTCCCAGAACCCTTTTTCCGTACCTTAATTGTTTCTGCTCAGGCATCACCGAAATTGTTAGACCATTATGTAGCTTATCGACCAATCTAATCACCAGCACCCTAACATCATCAACTGAGGAAAATAGAAACCTTCTAAAGACTTCAATATTTGTTTCATGGACTTCAATAGTTCTTGTTATGTCTCGAACATCAGTCATTCCCGTTACTAGCAGGGCTATCTCATCTCCAAATTCTTTAGCTACTTCTTCAATACAGGTCTCTGAATCCTCTACACAATCGTGTAGGAGGGCAGCTATAATCGCTTCCTTGCCTACTCCTAGTTGTGCCACTACCTTAGCTACCCATGTTGGATGAACAATATAATCATCCCCCGAGATTCTTTTCTGACCTGAGTGCATCTTGTCTGCAAAATCAAAAGCTCTTTTTATGATACTTTTTTCAAAACCATTCTTTTCCAAAATCTTCTCCAATTCAGGCCAACAATTATCTTTACTATGTATTAAACTCAATTCCAACGACATGTAAGATTATACACTGAAAACTAGTAAAATTCTTAGGATTTAGCCTTTTTCTCAAATTTACTCAACTTTAAACTTTCTCGGCAAATACCAGCAATCTCTTCCAATTAGTCCCAATTGGCCAACAAGTTTGCAAAATTAGTACTTCCTTATCCACTTCTGTGTATTCTAGATACTCAATTTCTTCCGCATTTACCACCTCTTGTCTATATACTATATATGTATATACCTTTTTACCTCTTCTAATAAATATAGGATCTCCATTTTTAAGTTCTCCTAGCAGATAAAATACAGCATTATTGCGTACGGCTGCTATTCCCTGTTCTGTCGAATGAGCAAACAAAAAGATTGACTTACCCTCTCCTGATCCAGGTAAACTTGAACTTATACTCTGGGCCACCACTCCATCTTGAAGCTTCTCAAGATAACTTGCCTTATCAAAAGGATCTATTCCTAGTACTAATTTAGCACTGGCCATAATCTTTGGTATCACCACATAATAGTCAGGGCTATCCACCCCTTCCTCACTAACGATGCCTTCCTCCTCTTTAACTACTTCTTCGTTAACTATCTCACCACCACTCTTACTTGTTGAAAAACTATAGACAGCCTTAATCAATGGTTGATAAAGATATAGGATATAACCGATACCAACAAAGAAAGCCAAAGTACCCACATAAAAACTGTACTTTTTTATGCCACTTGGGTTAGAAAAAAGTACCCCTTTTTTCTTTCTTAATTTTATATTTCTCCTTTTAGGTCTAGCCCTAAAAAAATCCAAAAGATCAATCATATTTATTATTATACAAAAAATTTGACAAAGATAAATCTTTATCCTAATATATACCTCATGAACGAAAACAGAGTCAGTTCTGACCCTTGCCAAGCAATACTAAAGTCTGCGACTGCAGTCTCTATTTTCGGATCAAAAAAACTTTGCCTCTCCATTTAAAAGAGGGCTTTATTAATTAAAAAAATAATAAAGCTTTTCTTATATTAAGGAGAGTTTTTTTATCGCAAAATTATTATTAAAAAAAATGAATAAAACACTACTCACTCAAGATGGCTATGCCAAGTTAGAAGCCGAGCTAACCCTCTTAAAAGAAAAGCAGGCTAGACTTGTTACTCAAATCGAAGAAGTCGCTCAACCCGATGAATCTGGTGAAGACGGCCTCGCTTCTCAGTTAAAAGACGAGCTCACTGTCATCAACGACAAAATCGAGAATATTGAAGAAGCCTTTGAAACCGCTGAGATCATTAGCAATAATGGTGTCAAATCTGATTCAGTTCAGGTAGGTTCTCAAGTGAAAATTAAAATTTCTGGTAACTCAGAAAAAGTTTTCTCTATCGTTTCTCATCTCGAGTCAGATCCCTCTACTAATAAAATTTCTGACCAGTCTCCCTTAGGTCAAGCTCTTCTTGGACGAAAATTAAATGAAGAAGTCGAAGTTGACGCACCTGTAGGCAAAATAACCTACAAGATTGTTTCAATTTCCTGATAGAATAGTTCATGTCAGATTTACGCCAACAAAGACTTGCTAAACTCCAAAAGATTAAGGATCTAGGTCTTAACCCCTATCCCCAACCAAATCTTAAAGATAAAAACACTTGTCAAGAAGCCCTCTCTTCTCTTGACAAAAAAGTCACCTTGGCCGGTCGCATCATGACTCTTAGAGGTCATGGACGCATCATGTTTGCCGATCTCCACGACAGAACCGGTAAGATCCAGCTCTTCTTCCAAGAAAAAGAACTTGGTAAAGATGCCATGTCCCACACCAAGCTTCTCGATCTCGGTGACATTATCTCTCTTTCTGGGTCTGTCTTTAAAACTCAAGCCGGTGAAATCACTGTCAATGTTAGCCAATTTCAAATTTTGGCCAAAAACATTAGACCCCTTCCTGAAAAATTCCATGGTCTTAAAGATGTTGAAGAACGCTATCGTCAGCGCTATGTTGACCTTATCGTCAATCCTCAAAGCCGAGAAGTCTTTTTAACTAGAAGCAAAATTCTCACTACCATGAGAAGCTTTTTAGACCAAAACGGCTTTATCGAAGTCGAGACCCCCATTCTTCAACCTATCTATGGTGGTGCCTCCGCCAAACCCTTTGTTACTCACCACAACAATCTCGATATGGAGATGTATCTCAGAATCAGCGATGAGCTTTACTTAAAAAGACTCATTGTTGGTGGTCTAGAAAAAGTTTATGAAGTCAGTAAGGACTTTAGAAACGAAGGTGTCTCCCGCTTCCATAATCCTGAATTTACCCAAATCGAATTCTACTGGGCCTATGTTGACTACGATGAGCTAATGCGCTTCACTGAAAAACTCGTCTCTCATGTCATTAAAGAAGTCAAAGGTTCTTATAAGCTCAGCTTCCAAGGTCAAGATCTCGATTTCACCCCTCCCTTCAAAAGACTTACCTTTAGAGACGCTATTCTAAATAAGCTCGACATTGACATCGATACCATCAAAGACGAAAAAGAATTCAAGTCCATTATCAAAGCCAAGAAACTCAAGGTCGATCTTAGTGGAGTCGTTGGTCTCGGTGCTCACTTTGACGCCCTCTACAAAGAACACGTTAGACCCTTTATCATTGAACCTACCTACATCACTGACTATCCCGCCGAAATGATCGCTCTTGCCAAAAGAAAAGACGATGATCCTAAAAAAATTGCTTCCTTCCAACTTCTTGCCTGTGGAGCCGAAATGCTAAAAGCCTACAATGAGCTTAACGATCCTCAAGATCAGTATGATCGTTGGATGGATGAAGAAGATCTCGCCAAGGCCGGTGCTGACACCGCTATGAAACTCGATACTGACTACATTAGAGCCCTCGAATACGGCATGCCACCTACTGCTGGTTGGGGTATGGGTATTGACCGTTTCACTCAATTCATCACTGACCAACCCACCATTAAAGACGTCATTCTCTTTCCTGCCATGAGGCTAGAAACTGTCAAGCTAGAGGGCAAGGAAAAAGTCTTAGAAAACGACATTGTTCTCGCTAAAGTTTTAGAGACTAAGAAACACGAGAACTCTGACCATCTCCATATCATCCAGGTCACTACCGACCACCAGAACCAAATTCAGATAGTTACTGGCGCTGATAACCTTAAAGAAGGTGATCTGGTTGCCCTCGCCCTTCCAGGAGCTCAGGTGACCAAACCTGGAGAAGGGGAGTTGACCATCAAGGCTGTCAAAATGCGTGGTGAAATCAGCAATGGCATGCTTTGCTCTGGTATCGAGCTCGGTGTCAATGATGATCACACCATGATTCATGTCTTTGACCCTAAACTAGAAGATAAGCTCGGCACTTCGATCTCTAAGATATAGGCAAAAGCGATATCTTTCATGCTATATTCCTTCTATGACCTGGATTATCTTTGCCCTTCTTTCAATTCTTTTTAATGCTGCCATCGACATTGTCTTTAAGATCCTTGGTACCAAGATTCACCCTACCATCTCCGGCCTTATCGTCAATCTTGTCGCTGTCCTTCCAGTTCTCGTCTATTACCTTATTCAAAAGTCTTCCGATACAGTCATGACCACTTCCAAAAGCGGCCTCATCTTTGCTGTCCTTGCCGGTCTTCTTATTGGATTTTTGACCATCACCATGCTCAAGGTCTTTTCTTTAAACGCCCCTCTCTCAGTCGCTATTCCCTTCATTAGAATTACCACTGTCATCATCTCTATCTTCGCTGCCGCCCTCCTTTTCCACGAACCCCTTAGTTCTCGCTTCTATCTTGGTGCTCTTCTAGCTCTTACTGGCTTTTACTTTATTTTTTCAAATTAAAATGAGTAACACCTATTATCTAGTCCGTCACGGACAAGACCAAGACAACCAAAATTCTATCCTGAACGGTCATCGAGACACTCCCTTAACAAAAATAGGAATCGAACAAGCTAATACCTTGGCCAATGAAATCAAAAAACTAAACCTCAAAATAGATCTCATCCTCTCCTCTCCACTTCAAAGAGCTTACAAGACTGCTACCATCTTGTCAGAAAAGCTCTCCCTGGCTCCACCCCTAGCGGAACCCCTTCTTATCGAAAGAGACTTTGGCATCATGACTGGTAAAAAACATTCCGACATCCTTCCTCTCTGTAGTCCTGACATCCTTAAGACAGCCACTGTCACCTACTTTCTCTCCCCGCCCGATTCCGAAAGCTTTCCAGATCTCCTAAAAAGAGCCCAGAAACTCTTAGCTAAATTAGACAGAGACTACCAAGATTCCACCCTTATCCTCACTACTCATGGTGACTTTGGCAAAATGATTTATGCTCAGTACTACCAACTTGACTGGCAGCAAGTTCTCAAAGACTTCCACTTCGGTAACTCTGAAATGTTAAAACTATCTCCCACCACCAATCCAGAAAATTCTCATCAAATAAAAATTGAGCAGTATAATATTTAATTAATATGAACCGTCAAGACTTCTACACCGCTACCAAAGCTCAACTAGAGCCCAATATCTTTTTCCATTCTCTTGCACTTGAAGCCTGTATGCTTGGGCTTTATGACTACTTTAAAGAAAAAGACCTTCTTTCTGACTCCGAGCCTACCAGAGAAGAATGGGGGATGGCAGGTCTCATTCACGATATTGATTACTCCGGAGATACTAAAGAAGAACATCCCAATAAGACCAGAGAAGTCCTTAAAAAATATAATCTCGAAATTAACGATGCCATTGATAGCATTGTTAAGTCCCACGCTCCCTCTTTGACCAAAGTTAATCCTACTAATAAGGCCCAATGGTCCATCTTTTGTGCCGACTCTCTTACCGGTCTCATTGTCGCCGTGGCCCTCGTCTATCCCAGTAAGAAACTTGCCGATGTCAAACTCTCTTCTGTCCTCAAAAGATTCCACAAAGAACCACGCTTTGCCGCTGGTACCAGAAGAGATGAGGTGGCTCAATGTCAGAGAGAGGATACTCTCAATCTTCCCCTCGATACTTTTGTGCAAATCTGTCTAAAATCGATGCAAAACATCGCCCCCGATATTAGTCTCTGATCTATCAAACTATATCAACTAATTCGCTTCCACCCTACCTTAGGTCAAATCTAAATGATATATTATGATATATTTAAATTTGCGAAGATTACACGGTAAAAAATTACCAAATCTCTGGTAAAATACACTCAGAAATGATCGACATAAATATTCTTAGAACTGACCCGGAAAGCATCAAAATCGCCCTAAAAAACCGTCAGGCCGATCCCTCAATCGTCGACAAATTAGTAGAACTAGACCTTACTTATCGAAAAGAACTCGCCAACACTGAAAACCTTAGAGCTTCTCAAAACGCACTCTCAAAAGAGTTCAAAGGTAAACCCACTCCAGAGCAACTCAAAAAGGCTACCCTCATCAAAGAAGACCTTAAAAAAGCTCAAGATTCCTTAGTCAAAACAGAGGCTAAGTTAAATGAGATTCTCGAAACTATTCCCAACCTTCCTGCTTCAGATGTTCCCGTTGGTAAAGACGATACTGACAATGTCCTTTTCAAAGAACATGGTCAGAAACCCCAGTTTGACTTTCCCATTAAAGATCACATCGAAATCGGTGAAGACCTCGACATCCTCGATGTCAAAAGAGCTGCCAAAGTTTCTGGCTCTCGCTTCGGTTACTTTAAAGGTAAGGGTGCCATGCTTGAGATGGCCATCATGAACTATGCTTTTATGAAATTAGCTTCTAAAGACTTTATTGGCATGGTCCCTCCTGCCATGATTAAATCTGAATCAGAGTGGAAGTGTGGTTACGCTTCCAACACCAATCTTTTTAACGCCTATTACTCTTCCCCTGAAGATGACCTTGTTTTCATCTCCTCCTCTGAACACTCCGTTGTTCCTTACCACATGGATGAGATTCTTCCTCAATCAGCCTTCCCCATTAAATACGTCAACTATTCTCCTTGTTTCAGAAGAGAGTCTGGTACCTATGGTAAAGATACTCGCGGCCTCTTTAGAGTCCACTTCTTCAACAAAGTAGAAATGAATGTCTTTACTCTCCCCGATACCAAAATTTCCGACCAAGCTTGTCTCGATATGCTCGCCATTCAAGAAGAAATTATGCAAGACTTTGGTCTTCACTACCAAGTCGTAAAAGCCTGTACCGGTGATCTTCCTCAACCTAACCGACGTATGTACGATATCAATGCCTGGTTCCCCGGTCAGGACACTTACCGAGAAACTCATTCCTGCAGTAACTGTACCGATTACCAAGCCAGAAGACTTAATACTCGTGTCAAACTCGAAAACAAGAACGAATTTGTCCATATCTTAAACGCTACCCTTGTTACTGATCGTGCCCTCTTGGCTATCTTGGAGAATCATCAGCAATCTGATGGTTCTGTCAAAATACCAGAGTGCCTTTGGCCTTTCACCGGCTTTAAGGTGATCGCCAAACCCTAATTTGCTAGAGGAGCCACCCTCCCCGTTCCCTAAAAAGGGTGCGGGGTTGGTTTTTTTTAGAGTATAATTACCTTTATGCTAAAGTTTATAAAAAATATCTTTGACGACAATCGTCGACGTCTCTCTTCCTATCAACCCCTTATCGATAAAATTAACTCTTATCAGGAGTCATATTCCCAGCTCTCCGATAAAGACTTAGCTGCCAAAACCGAGCACTTCAAAAAGGAGCTTGCCAAGGGTAAGACCCTCGATGATCTTCTTCCTGAGGCCTTCTCTGCCATCAGAGAGGCAATCTTTCGAACTATTGGCGAAAAAGCCTATGACGTCCAGCTCATGTCTGCCATTACTCTTCATCAAGGCGATATCGCCGAACAACGTACTGGTGAAGGTAAAACCCACTCTGTTCTCTTCCCGGCTTACCTAAATGCCCTTACTGGCAAAGGTGTTCACATCATTACCCCCAACGACTACCTTACTAAGGTGGGTGCCGGTTGGTATCCCAAAGCTCTTCATTTCTTGGGTATTTCTACTGCCGCTATTGTCCACGACCAATCTTTCATCCTAGATCCTGATTACACTGACCAAA
>Ga0100403_1003449_pt1 | contig 11766 bp, 18 predicted proteins | sample CryGeymet201501t_FD_83663 | JGI IMG/M metagenome (GOLD analysis project Ga0100403, IMG submission 83663) | Groundwater microbial communities from Crystal Geyser aquifers in Utah, USA - Crystal Geyser metaG 2015-01t | ecosystem: Environmental > Aquatic > Deep subsurface > Groundwater | place...
GTGCATGGAAAACAAGGAAAACTTAGAATACGCGGAATATCTTCCCAACCACGTATTTCTTACCCTCTATCCGCTACTTCGGAATTTATTGGAAGTGTCGGGAAGGAGCGGGAAGGTTGGGAAGGAGCGGGAAGGTTGGGAAGGAGCGGGATATATAGTAACCCTTACCCATATCATAAACTCTATAAAATTCATAAACTTTATACTTGCCACTATTGTCCAACCCGCCTAACCATTCATCCGGCAAGCGAAAAGCAACATTCAACCCAAACCAAAAATGCAAATTGTAAGGCAAGTTACAGACTGCGGGTTAGTCAGCTATGACCTGACCCTTTCGGAACATGAAATTGGAGTATTGCTGCGCACGATTCGCGCGGCGAACAATCCCAATTCATTCACGGCGGCACTAACGCAAGCCGACAGATGGGATGCGCTGGCAATGTCAACCATTATAGCAAAAGAGGTGCCAGAGACGCAAATGATACTTAATCTACGCCCCAACTCCTACAAATAACAATCATGCCAAAACAACCCAAAAATCCAAAAGTTCCGTCTCCCTACTATATGACGCAAGCGGGTAAGGAAATTGTGTATTATGAGTTCAACCGGGATAAAATGGCCTATGATGTCATAGGCCGGACCCAATTTTCTGGCGACAAGGCGACAAAAATCTATGAAGCGGCGGTAACGCGCAAGTTACGGTTTTACATTCGGTAGCGGTCCCTTAAAACGGCTCTATCGTGACGCCCAAGCGAAAAATAAAATCCGCCCCGGCAAGGGGGCGGGTTATAGTAAACCAGTACGTTTCTTTAACCGGGGAGAAAAAGGACTTATGGCTAAGCGGGAAATACAAGGATGTTTTGCGCCAAGTCAAGGCGGAAGCGCAGGAAAGCACGCGGCGGGGAGAACGGGTCCAATCGGTAAGATTGGTGTTCGAAAAGGGGAATGTGCAAAGGCGATCAATCGGAACGGGATTGACAACGTGGGACGATTATTTGTCTCTGGCGATGAGTTCGAAAGGCAAGAAATTTGTGGAAGGTTTTTCCGTCCGGGTGGTTCAAGCCCCACCGCCCCGGCCATTGCCCCCAAGAGACGCCAATGGGCGATTCAAGGCCAAGCCAAGAGTTTACCGCGACAAGAGCGGACGATTCGCAAAACGCCCCCGCCGGAAGTCGCAACCCTTGACTTTGAAACGGACCCCTTCGAAGCGGGAATCGTCCCGGAAGCGTTCGCGTGTGGATTCAGCACGGCCAGCGGCACGTCAACGAAATGGGGCACGGAAAAAGAGGTCATAGCTTGGGCGGTGGAGAAATGCCGGAAATTCAAGGGCATCATCTATGCGCACAACGGCGGAAAATTCGACTTTCCGGGATATTTGTTCAAGCAAGCGGCAAAGTGGCTTTACGGCAACCCGGTACATTACGTGGGCAATCGAATCGTTTCGGTAAAGTTGGGACTTTGTGAATTGCGGGATAGCTATGCCATTCTTCCCGCCCCATTGCGGGATTATGACAAGGGTAAAATTGCCTACTGGAAATTCAAGGCGAAGCATCGCGGGAAATACCGGCGGGAAATTCTGGAATATCTACGGCGTGATTGTGACTCGTTGCGGGAATTGGTCATCCGGTTTTGCGATGAGCACGGATATAACGTGCTAACGGCGGCGGGGGCGGCAATGCGGGCGATAAAGGCAAGCGGGGCACGGATTGAGAACATGAGCGAAAGCGATGATGAAAAGTTCCGGGCGTTTTATTTTGGAGGAATGGTCCGGGCTTTCCGTCCGGGGATTCACCGGGGAAAGTTTGGCGTCTATGATATAAAAAGTGCCTATCCCTTTGCCATGTTAAGCGAACACCCAAGCGGGAAGAAATTCGCTTTTATATCCCGCCCCCGGAAAGTTGAGCCGACCGATCTAGTTTGCGTGGTGGGGAAATGCGCGGGGGTTTGGCCCATCCGGGGCAAGGCGGGTTTGGAATGGCCCATGACCCGGCAAACGTATTTTATAACGGGACGGGAATATTTGGCGGCGAAGGAAACAAAGCAATTGGGCGAACACGTCATAAAATATGTTGAGCGGGCGGAACTGCGCACCGATTTTGCCGAGTATGTAAACCACTTCTACGCCAAGAAACAAAAGGCGGAAGCGGACGGTGACGCGGCGGGGAGACTGATTGCAAAAATTCTAATCAACAGTGGATACGGGAAACTTGCGCAGCGACCCGACCGTTGGCGGGATTATATCGTGGTGGGGGTAAATGATATTATTCCAGAGAACAATCTGGAGGGATGGGAGGAGGAATTTTGCGACGAATCATGCAGTTTTGCGATTTGGTCCCGACCGGCCAAGGCACCGCCCCGATATTACAACGTGGCGGCGGCGGCCTCCATTACCGGGGCGGTCCGGGCAAGACTGATTCGCGCCAAGGGAAAAATCAAACCGTACTATTGCGACACTGATTCGATGATTACGAAGGAAACCATGGCGACCGGGGAAGGGTTGGGAGAATGGGGACTTGAAACGCGGGGCGACCTGCTTGTGATTGCGGGGAAGAAACTTTATGGTTTAAGAATTTTGCGCGGCTTGGCCCCGTCCAAGGCGAAAGCGGAAGCGAAGGGGTATCATTGGTATCTTGGGCGAGCATGGAAGATTGCGAGCAAGGGGTGTAGGTTGACCCCCGCGCAGCTAATGCGGGTAGCGAGGGGAGAAAGCTATCTTTACCGTAACGCTGCCCCAACATTTTCCATGATGAGTCCGACCCGGTTTATTGAGCGACGAATCCGCAAAACGGCATGAAAAGAATTTTACGGAATTTATGAAATAATTGTTGACTACGGTAAGAAAAAGTAATTTATGGAAAACATGGAAACATTAATCCTACGCAACAAAATTACCGGTTTGTTCTATAACTGAATAAACTTTAGCGAACGGGAAAATCACAAGGCAAAACGATTTGAAGGGGATGCAGCGAACGTGGTTCTTCTTAAGGCCATTTGGGGAGAAAACGCGGAAGCGGTAAAAGTCATCTTCGTGGTGCTAGGAAACAAAAACCAATGAAAGCCCGTTGGTTCATCATCGGTCTGGCCCTTGTTGGACTTTGGTCAATCTCCGCCCTTTACGTGCTATGGTGGCTTTGCACGGAATTTTTCCCCTCGCTTTAGACTTTTGGGCAATCCTGCCCAAGCAACGAAACAAATAAACAAAGGTAATAAAATGGCTAAGAAATCAGCAGGTAAATCATCCGGGAAGAATCTTCCCGCCGTCAAGGGGATGCAGTTGGAATCCGCTTCCCTTGAAATTGTCGGGGGTTCCGCCTTCGTTCCCGCCGGTTCGGTCAAGGCGAACAAGGACATCATCATCATCTCCATGTCGCCCATGATCAAGCCAGCCCAATGGCCCAAGGGCGCGGACGGGAACAACCTGACCCTGTTCGGGCGGTTCAAGAAAATCTTCCCGACCAAACCGGGCAAGGGGGATGACGGGGCGGACAAGGTTGGCGAAGGGGTTGAAATCGTGCCGGACGGTCAACCCGTTGGCGTGGCCCTGCCGTGCACGGCCACGCTTCGCCAAGGCTTGGCCTTGACCGGGTCCGGGGAAAATGCCACGTCGGAATACTTGGGGCGGAACGTGGCGATTGAACTGTTGCCCAACAAAATCCCGTCCAAGAAAGGCAATGCCGCCTGGCATTTCGTGGTTGCGATTTATCCCGAATAAATCCGCCGTTCGTTAGGGCTTTGGTTGCCCGCCCCTTGACCGGGGCGGGTTTTTATTTTCAGTCCTTGGCCACTTTCAATTATAATTGAAACTGGCCCCACGCTGAAACTGATAATTTATTTGCCTTGGGCGGTGAATTGGTTAAACGGTGATTCATGTCCAAGACGGTGCATATTTTCTTTTGCGGTGACGGGGTTGAAATTCCGCGTAATAACGATTGGGAGAAATTCGGAAATATTGACGCCTTGCGAACGTATTTGATTTGCGCGGATTCGTGGCATCGGAACGGATGGAAAATAAATCGCCTTTCCACTGTTGGAGGAACCTACCCGATCACCCCATTTCTCGGCGCGGGTAGAATAAAAAATCAATTCCATTGGTATCCCGAACGATATTGGCAATTTATTGCCAAGGCAAAATCCGTCGCGCAACCGGGACTGAATTGGTTTGTTACGATTGACGTGATCAATAATTATTTTGGGGCGGATTATTTTGTCCCGGAACCCTTGGAAGGTTGCGTGTCATTTCAGCGCGAACATTTTTCCCTGTCATTTTTCGCCGCAACCCCGGAATGGTTGAACGCGGCGGAAAAGATATTGATTGATTATGACCGTGGAGAATTGCCGGAAATAAAAGGGGCAACGTATATTTCGGATGAGCGGATATTGCGGGAATATTCCGCGTTTGTTTCAAAACCCTTGCAGGAATTTGCCAGCAATAAAAGCGGACTGCCCCTGACCCATTTTGCCCGTTCCACTCTTGGAACCCTTTATAATCAAATCCCCCTGTCATGCCCATAAAATCAAAAGCCGATCTGGAAAAACTGGTAAATGTAAGCCCGGAAGATAAAGCGGATATTTTGACGCTTTTCGATTCCGTTGAAAAGAACAACGCGGAAATCGCCAAATTGAAATCCAAGCAGGATGACGCGGACAAGGTGGCGCAGCGTCAACCGGAACTGGAAAAGTTGCTTGCGGAAAAATCAAAGCTTTCCGAGTCGTTGCAAGCCAAGCTTGACGCCCTGACCATAAAATCACCCGAAGGGGTTCAACCCAACAATTTCGATGATCTTTTACCGTTTGCGGAAATTCGTGCGGACTTGGAATCCTTTTTCTCGTTTGGAGAAAGCGGAACGGGAGAACAATAAATCATGGAACCGGATAAAACGGAATCTACGGGTACAAACGGCGGGAATCAACCTGACAGTCAGGACAATCTTATCCGAATCACCCCGGAAAAACGGGGGCGGGGACGCCCAAAGGGGAGTAAATCGCAGGCTTCACCTAAAGCTGCAAATAGCGGTGATTCTGGCAAAACTGCTCAGAGTTTTGACCCGCGCCTTGTCGCGCAATTACTGGTAAGCATTTGCGAAATCGGTGACGATATGGCGGTTTTGGTAATTTGTGCCAAGGCCAAGCCGCGATTGACAAAAGAGAATTTTGCGGAATTTCGCCAGAGTTTGCAGGATATTCGTCTGGGGAACAAGGACAAGCAATTGATCTTTCAGAGCGGCGAAGTGCTGGCAAGGAAATATCCGTTCCTTGGGGAATGGGGACCCGAACTGATGCTTCTTGCCTGCTTTGTGCAATACTCGGCACGAATGGGCAATGCCTTGCGCCAAATATCCGCGTTACCAATCCTTGCCAAGCAAGCGGAACAAAACGCACAAGCATAAATGTCAGCTAAAAATTGAACAAATGGACATTGCCCGGAAAGCCCGCCATATCTGCATTGTCGGTCAATCTGGAACGGGAAAGACTACGCTTGGAATTCGTTACCTGCTGAACTCCCATCATGGGCGAATCGTGGTTGCGGACCATGAAGGGGAATTTGCGCAACGTGTGAAGGTCCCGCTTAATCTGACATGGGGGACATTTTATGACGCTCTGGAAAAACAGCGGATTGCCTGTCTCGACATAACGGAAGTTGACGCGGGGAAGTCGGAAGAAACTTTCGATGAACTTTGTCGGGTAACGCTTGACCTGTCAAAAACGGTATTTCAACCGCACAAAATGGAAACTCTGTTAGTCATAGATGAGTTGCAAAAGTATTCGTCAAGCCACTTCGTTTCCGACGGATTCAAGACTGCGCTGGAAACGGGGCGCAAATGGTCGCTTGACACGCTTAGTTTGTCGCAACGGCCAAACGGAATAAACGCCGCCGCGCGCGAACAATTTACGGAAATATTTTTCTTCAGGATGCGGGATATGAACTCGCACAAGTTTGGGGAATATTTTGGACTTTCTTCCGACAAACAGAGCGACCTGCCGGACGGTCACTATATTTACATGAATATGAAAAGCGGCGAAATGCGCGACGGGCAACTTTGGACTTGACAGGGAAAAGGCAATATAGCAGGACAAATTTGCACCTGTTCAACCGCCCACTCCATACCCGACCCTATGAGAAAATTACTCGCTTGGCTGATGACGTTCCTCATGATTGCCCTTGCCATGGCAATCGTTTACCGTGTTCCACGCTTGAAAGCACTGGTCATGGGAACCCCCGCCGCTTGACCTGACAAAACCGCAACCATACCCGCCGCCTTATGTCACTATTCAAGCTTCAGCAGAACCAACTGCCCCAACAGAGCGGGTTTACCCTCGGGCAAACGTGCCGCTTTGTCATCCCGCGAGACTTCCCCATGGAGGGGTTTGCCATTCGCGTGCAACCGACCCTGTCCGCCGCCGCCGCCACGATTGCCCCGGAAGGGGTTTTTGCACTCATCAAAAACATCCGCTTGACCGTCAATGACGGGGGCAGTTCACGCAATGTCATCAATGCGGATTCGATGTCCATGGCGCAGCGGTGGCTCCAATACAACGGGAACCTTGACACGGCAACCCTGCTTGCGTTCGCGGGGGCCTTTGGGTCAACCGGGGCCAAGGATATTACCATCCCGTTCACGTTCGCCCCCAACTGCGTTGAAGACCCGGTGCGCAGTCATTTTCTGCTCAATCTCCCCCGGTTCAATTCCGACCCGGTATTGGAAATTCAATTTGGGACCCAAGCTGAGGTTGACACGCACGCGACGCCAACCTTTGCGATTTCGGCCATGACCGTTGACCTTGTGACGCTCAAACGATTCGTCAAGGTCCCGTACTGGCAGTACCTCGACACGGAATTTTTCACGTCATCGCAGGACTATCCGAACAATTCCGCCAATCAGATTTATGATATTCCGGTCCCCGGATATCACATGTCAATCGGTGCCAGGCCGTATTCGTCCGCAACGGCCTTGGGTGACTTCACCCAAAGCGGTGGGTTTGTGACAATTCAAGCCCTGAACACGTTTGAACGGCGGATTCAACCCGGCAACCTGCTCAAGATGAACCAGTATTCGGAAGGGTCCGACGTTACCGCCGGCGGTGCCAACGGTGCGCAGCGCGTGCTGGCCGCTTCGCTCTATTGGTGGGATTATCTCACCGATCTGGGGGGATCAAATGCCATGACCCTTGACGGTGTGCTGGACACTAATCCCTTCGTCAATGTGGGCACGGGTCCGCAAGTGGTTTGGGACCTCAACGGCGGAAGCGGGAAGAAAATCGTGTTCACCCATGACCGCTTCTTTGGGGACATTAACCCCTACCGCTACTTGAAACCGGCAACCCCCGGTGCCTGATTCAAAAGTTTCGTTTCCTGCTATGATTGCCTAAAAGGGGCGGGGATTATTCGCCCCGCCCCTTTTTATTAATTATTACCCGTCATGCCCATAATTCTTTCCAATCCCGTCGTTTCCACTTTGTCCAAGGCACAAGAGCAAGCAACGGCAAGTTCCCCCGCCGCCGCCGCCACGGGTTCCATCGCTTCATTTTTTGGATTCCTTGGGGACACGGTCAAGGCCGTTGCCCCCGTGCTGGTCGGCAACCAACTCGCCATTGCCCAAGCCCGCACTGATGCCAAGGTACAGGCTTTGCTAAATCAGAATCATGCCGTCAATCCGGCCACGGGGCCAAATGACCCGAACGCGGCACTAAAGGCGGCAGACAAGACTTTTTTAGAAAAGTTTCTGCCCACTTCCATGTTATACAACACGGATTCGCTCGGCAACAAAACCCCCGCGTTCGGATATTACGCAATCATGGGGATAATTCTGCTGATTGGCGTTTTGTTTGTGAAACGCATTTTGCGATGACTCGTGAATGGCCACGAACTTAAACGATTATTTGAACGAACCGCCGGGGTCATCATTAGACCCCGGATATGGCATCTATGTCCCGCCGGGGGACGCGTCCCCGCCGCCGTTAAGCGGGAATGTGGCCCCGGTTTTGAGCGTTCCGACCTTGGATACCGGAACCCGGCCCCCGGCCTTGGATTGGGGGATTGTGGGGGACCTGTTCGGACCCCCGGAACCCGCCCCCAGCGGTGCCCCGGCGGGAACCGCGGATGTAATCAATATTCCGACCGTGGGAACCAACAGCAACCCGCCGCCGGTCAATTCGTCAACCGTGGGGGACGTGGGCAATTCCTTGCTCGGCAAATTCGAAAGTTCCGGGTCGGATTTGTTGGACTTGTTTTCGCTCAATCCGGCCTACTTGAACGAATACAACCGGGTATCATCCGCCGGAGATACGCGATCCCCCATTCAATGGATGCAGGATTTTCTGTTGGAAAATCCGGGGGAAATTCCGGGGGCAAACGAGCTCTTGAACAACGCTCGCGGGGCGGCGACCGGGACCCAAGCCAATGCCGGGGGCGGGTTGAGTTTCACCGATTTGGTTGCCTATCTTGCCACGCTTAACCCGCTTTCAAACTCGCAACCCCCAAGCGAAACCTACAATATAACCAATGCCCCGGTCACAAATTTTGACTACAACCCCATAACCTTTCTAGGCTTTTCCGCTTCTGACGTGTCCGACCTACTTTCCAGTTTTGGCGAGCGATTCGCAAATCTGCTTAACATTCCAAACAATAGAAATGTTACGTCCCCAGCCAACCCGCCCCAAGGTTATGCCGTGAACGTTGAACAATCCCAACAGCGTCAGGGATTCCAGACCGTTGCCAGCGTTACCGGGTTGACCGGCGGGCAAACCCTTGGGGGCAAAACTCCCTTTCCCATTGGGGAAATCGTGGTTGGGGCAATTCTAGGCTTTCTTATTGTCCAATTTTTCAAATATTTCAAATGATGCACCTTTTTCAACATATTGCCGGAAACTTGGACACTTGGCACGTTTTGCTGTTTTTGGGCATGGGCGGGTTCTTCGACCTTTTCACTAAGAAAATCAATAACACCGCGACAAATACCAATATTGACAATACGCGGAATGAGACTCTAACCAATTCTAATAATTCTTGGGTTAGTCAGAATCTCGCCCTGACTAACGCAAGTTCCGCGAATTACAATTCAGCTTTCGATGCCGTTGATTCATTCAACACGGTAAACTCGTTCAATATTGCCGGGGGAGTTCCAGACATTCCATCCCTTGACCAACCGGGCTTGCGGGGATTCTTTACTACCCCGGACGAACTTTCCGAATTGATAAATTCAAACCGCATTTCAGCGGACCCGAACGCCAACAAATATAATTTCGACTTTTCTGACATTTCCGCCGGTGGTTCCGAGTTCATGCAATCCGTGCAAGGATTGGTCCGTGATACCTTTTCCGGTTTTACTGAGGCAACGGGGGCGGTTCCCGTGCCAAGCGGCGCGACCGGGTCCGCCGTGGTATCAACTACCATGAAATACGTTTTGATTGCCGCCGCCGTCATTTTCCTAGGACTCTATTTTATCAAAAGAAAGTAATTTTATGGCTATCCCGTTGCAACTTTCCCTTTCCGATCAAACGAGTCTTACCTTTGACCCGTTCGCGGACTTCCGCAAAACCAACCCGTTCACCCAAAACATAAATGCCGGGGGCGGGGGCTTTGACGTTGCCACCTACCTCCCGATCATCATCATGGTGATTGTCGGCCTTATCGCTTGGAAGTTTCTAAAATGATTCTGGAACCACTAGCCAACCAACGCGGGGACCCGTATATCATTGCGACGCGGGACCCGAACTCCCCCGCCGTGCCCAACGGGTCAATCCAGAATTTTTCGATTGATTCCGCCGTGGATGCAATCATGGCCGCCGTGGGGGTTGTTTCCCCGGCAACCCAAATCATCCCCCGTTATATCGGTCCGGCGGAAATATCCGTTGCGACCGGCTCCGTCGCCACCAACGATTCCCCCACGTTCCTTGACGGGGCAAACCGCTTGATTGGTAGGACCGTGGTTGCCACAAAAGAGGCCGGTTCCGCCGCCGTGGAAGGCGCGAAATCGTTGACGGGGGCCGTGGGGTCAATTGTCGGAAATATCCTCCCATGGTGGCTATGGGGGCTTGTAGGACTCGCCCTTGTCGCGTGGATTGCCACCCTGCTTGCCCCCGCCTTGCGCCGTTCCTGATATGAAAATCATTCTCTCCATTCTCGCCGCCTTTGGCATCGTGTGGCTGTTGACCCGCAAAAACACGCCCTATACCCCACCGGGTATGCTGACCCCGGAACAAAAGGACGTTGGCAATAATTCCGTTTTGGACACTTACCGCCTTGTGGTTCCGCCCATTGCCCAACTCGACAAAGTCCCTTGGACTCAAACCAATTTGCGAATGGTTGACCCCTATATTCAGCCGCCCATTTATGACCCGGCAATCTACCAAAACGGGAACAACTGATTTATGAGCACGAAAAAGAAAACATCAGCGCCAAAGGAAAAACCCGCCGCCAAAGTCAACAAGATGCATGTTTCGGATATTGTTGACAAGCTGAACACGCTGCGCGCTTCCGGGAAAATGCGGGAAGCAAACGACTTTGCCCGGTCGCACGATTGCCATGAATGAAAATTCTGTATCCGCAGCAATTGCGGAACTCGCCAAGCAACAAGCGCAGTTGACGCAATCCGTCAACATCCTGACTGCGCGTGATCCACGCAAGGAATTTACACAGCAACAGGGAAATGTGGGGCTCGACACTGCCCTCATATCATTTCCAAAAGTTTCATCCACAACACTGACTCCTACCACGTCCGCCGCCCTGAACGACAGCAATAACAACATGGCGTCGACGAATTGTGCTGTTCAAGTCGTTGAGATTAATTTTTGGGGGGAACGCAACGTCTGCGCTCGGAGTTATATTGTACTGGTTGCCGTATTTTCAAAAACACCAAATTTTAAGGATGGATTTCAGCAACGCTGTTACTTGTTTCCATCCACAATAAACGCACAAATCGCGTCGGTGAATCAATCCACAGGACTTACAACCGGGAACACGTCACAAGTTTATTATCGGCGATTTTTCGTTCAATACCCGTTCGTGAGATTTTATCTTGCAAGCCCTGATTCGCTGTTAACAAATTCATCCACAGTCATGTCAACGCTATTTACCGGCAATGTCGGTAATATTGCGGTCACGTTTTACGGTTCGTGATGAATGAGCAAATTCGGATTGTTTCACCGCCTAAGAGTTCAGTCTCTGTTGACGTTTATCCCGGACTGACTCAAAAATGGGAATATAATTCCGCCGGGATTCCAGTTCTACAACCCGGTAACACCACGCAGATAAATTACGGGTCATTTTCCAGTCTTACGGTTTTGGAGGATGTAACCATTTGCGTATCTCCGTTTTTCAATCCGTTCCCGCTTATAGTGTTTTATAATGCGCAGCGCCCAAAGTTTACCGACGGCGTAAGAGTATTTTGCGTTCCAAATCTGATGTTTGTTCCGGCGGGTTCGGGACTTTTCATTCCTGCAAATCCTTCCCTTTCCGCCTTGGGTCCGCCAACTTCGCCGCTTAATATAAAACTTCCAAGCGATTATAGATATTTTAGTGTGTTTCCTTTTGGCAATGGGCAAGGCAATCAATATAGTCCAGAGTTTGCGGGATTTGTGCGCAGTGATGGAACAAGCGGGCCAATAGATCAAATTGGGTTGACTATGATTGCTAGTGGGTATTAATTCCCAACCTTCCCGCTCCTTCCCGACACTTCCAATAAATTCCGAAGTAGCGGATAGAGGGTAAGAAATACGTGGTTGGGAAGATATTCCGCGTATTCTAAGTTTTCCTTGTTTTCCATGCAC
>Ga0100403_1003450_pt1 | contig 11762 bp, 10 predicted proteins | sample CryGeymet201501t_FD_83663 | JGI IMG/M metagenome (GOLD analysis project Ga0100403, IMG submission 83663) | Groundwater microbial communities from Crystal Geyser aquifers in Utah, USA - Crystal Geyser metaG 2015-01t | ecosystem: Environmental > Aquatic > Deep subsurface > Groundwater | place...
ATCTGGTGGCCTTCGCCCAACGCCACGCGCTCAAGATCGGCACCATCTCCGACCTGATCGCCTATCGCCGCCGCCACGACCATCTGGTGCGCGAAACGGCGGTCGAGCACGTCGTCAGCCACGGCGGCGACTGGGAGATGCGGGTGTTCACCGACGCGCCCGGCGGCGCGGAGCATATCGCGCTAGTGAAGGGCGACCTCTCGACGCCCGAGCCCGCGCTGGTGCGGATGCACGTGCTTGACCCGCTCGACGACGTGCTGGGCGTGCGGCCCGAGCGCGCGAACCAGGTGCCCGACGCCATGCGCGCCATCGCCAGCGCGGGGCGCGGCTGCGTGGTGCTGCTGCGCGATCTGTCGCATGACGCGCTGACCGAGCGGCTGCGCCCGCGCGGCGCCTCGCCCAAGGAATTGCGCCAGTATGGCGTCGGCGCGCAGATACTGGGCGCGCTGGGGGTGCGGGAGATGATCCTGCTCACCAACTCCTCACCGATGCGCATCGTCGGGCTTGAGGGCTATGGCCTCTCGGTGGTCGAGACGCGCCCCATTCCAACGTCGAAGGGCTGAACCATGGCCGAACAGGACACCGCGCTGCCGTTGCCGCGCTTCGAGACGCCGCCGCGCATCCTGCTGGTGGCGGCGCCGTTCTACCGCGCCATCGCCGACGATCTGATCCGCGGCGCGCGCGCGGTGCTCGACGGCTTCGGCGCGGCGCATGATCTGGTCGAGGTGCCCGGCGCGCTGGAGATTCCGGTCGCGATCCGGCTGGCGGAGCGGCGCTATGACGGCTTCGTGGCGCTGGGCTGCGTGCTGCGCGGCGAGACCACCCATTACGAGACGGTGTGCGCCGACAGCGCGCGCGGGCTGATGCTGCTGGGCGTCGAGCGAGGCCTGTGCATCGGCAACGGGATTCTGACTTGCGAGACGCGCGCGCAGGCCGAGGTTCGCGCCGATCCCGGCGGGATGGACAAGGGCGGCGGCGCGGCGGCGGCGGCGCTGCATCTGGTGGCGCTGGCGCGACGCTTTTCGACGCCGCAGGAATTCGGCTTCGGCGAGGGCGCGATCCAGATGGCCGGCGGTTTCGGGGCGCACGACTGATCATGGCGCGCACCAGGGCGGAGAACGACGAGGTGAAGCTGCGCCGCTCGGCGGCGCGGCTGTCGGCGGTGCAGGCGCTCTATCAGATGGAGCTGACCGGCGGGGCGCTGAAGCCCACCGAGGACGAATTCGAGAGCCGCTGGATCGGCGCCGAGATCGAGGGCGACCAGTATCGCGAGGCCGACCGCGATCACTTCCGCGCCGTTCTGCGCGCCGCCGTGGACAATCAGGCGCGCATCGACCAGTTGACCGACGAAGCCCTGGTGGCGAAATGGCCGCTGGGCCGGGTCGATCCGATGCTGCGCGCGGTGTTCCGCGCGGCTGGGGCGGAGTTCGTGGCGCTGCGCACGCCGCCAAAAGTGGCGATCGTGGAATATGTCGATGTCGCCAAGGCGTTCTTCGACGCGGGCAAGGAGGCGAAATTCGTCAACGCCGTGCTCGACCACGTCGCCCGCGCCGCAAGGCCGGAGGCGTTCCCCGCCTGAGCGGCCTATCCCCGCCGCAGCGCCGCGCGCAGATCGCCCAGCCGCACCGCGCCCAGCAACGCCGCCGCCAGCGCATAGACCGCGCCGCCGCCCAGCACGCAGACCGCCAGCGCCAGCCAGCGGCCCGCAGGATCGGCGAACATCCCGGCCAGCGCCGCCGCCGCCGCGACCAGCGCCGCTCCCATCGCCAGCGCCGCCAGCGCCAGCCGGGGCGCGGCGCGGATCAGCCTTGCGTCGGCGGCGGTCGCGTCGCCATAGCCGCGCGCGCCGCGCCAGAGCAGTCCCAGATTCACCCAGGCGGCGAGCGCGGTGCCGAAGGGGATCGCCAGAAACCCCATCAGCGGCGCGCCCCCCGCCGCGACCACGGTGTTGAGCGCCATGGCGATCAGCGCATAGCGCAGCGGCGCGGTCATGTTCTCGCGCGCGAAATAGGCGGGCAGCACGACCTTTTGCAGCACATAGGCGGGCAGCCCCAGCGCGAACAGCGCCACCGCCTGCGCGGTCGCCGTCACGTCCGCCGCCGTGAAGGCGCCGCGCTGGAACAGCGTCGCCACGATCTCTGACGGGATCGCGACCAGCGCCACGGCGGCGGGCAGGGTCAGCGCCAATGCGAACTCCGCCGCGCGGTTCATCGACTCGCGCGCCGCCGCGTCCTGCCCGGCGCGGAAGCGGCGCGACAACTCCGGCAGCAGCACCACGCCCACCGCGACGCCGACCACCCCCAGCGGCAGCTGATAAAGCCGGTCGGCGTAGCTGAGCCACGCCACCGCGCCGGTGAAGAACGACGCGATCAGCGTGCCGATCAGCAGGTTGATCTGCGTCGCGCCGCCCGAAATCGCCCCCGGTATCCCCAGCCGCACCAGCCGCCGCACCCCCGGCGTCAGGCGCGGGCGGCGCAAGCGCAGCGCCATGCCCGACGCCCGCGCCGCGCGCGCCACCAGCGCCACCTGCGCCACGCCCCCCGCCAGCACGCCCCAGGACAGCGCCGCGCCCACCGGCCAGACCAGCGCGGCGGCGAGCGTCATGGCGCCGATCAGCGCGACGTTGAGCAGGATCGGCGCGGCGGCGGGCGCGGCGAAACGGCCCAGCGCGTTCAGCACGCCGGAGAACAGCGCGGTCAGCGACATGCACATCAGGTAGGGAAACTGGATGCGCGCGAAGCCCACCGCCATGTCGAACTTGGCCGGATCGCTCGCAAATCCGCCCGCCAGCGCCAGCATCACCACCGGCATCGCCAGCATCGCCAGCGCGCTGAACGCCAGCAGCGCCGCGACCAGCGCGGCCATCGCCTCCTCGGCGAAACCGCGCGCGGCCTGCGGCCCCTCGCCCTCCAGCCGCTTGGCGTAGAGCGGCACGAAGGCCATGTTGAACGCGCCTTCGGCAAAGAAGCGGCGGAACATGTTGGGCAGGCGGAACGCCACGAAGAACGCCTCCGCCGACGGACCCGCGCCCAGCAGCCCCGCGATCATCACGTCGCGCGCAAATCCCAGCAGGCGCGAAGCCATGGTCCACGAACCCACGGTCGCGAAGCCGCGCATCAGCCGGATCGGGCGAGGGGTCATCGCGCGGTTCCTGCGGGTCGGCGCTGGCGCAGCGCGTCCGCGCCGGCCGGCGCCGGGGCGCGGACAGCGACCGCCAGAAGCAGTTTCTGGTCAGGTTTCCAGCCGCCGGGCCATCGCCCGGCGGCCAGCGCAGAGGATCGCGCCTGGCCTGCCCGGCGGCCCGCAAGGCCGCCGGGCGGCGACGTCCGCCCCCTGCGGGCGTCGCCTTCAGCGCCGCCCGGGCGGACGCCCCCGCCCTCTGTCGCGCCTGGCGTCGCCACCGGGATCGGCTGCGGCTCACGCCTTCGCCGATGCGGCGCGCGCGACCTGCCACCGGCAGGTCGCCTTTGCGCGCCGCGCGCGCCGCATCGGGCGCCGGCGCCCTGCGCGACCAACCGCCGCCCCCGCCTCGCAACCGGCTGCGCCCGCCTCATGCGCAGCGCCCCGGCCACTAGACCTCCCGCACCGCGCCCGCAGGCGCATCGGCCTCGGCGGCGGCGCGGTCGATGGCGGCGCGCAGGCGCTTGCGGATCGCCTCCTGCTTGGCGGGGCTGCGGATTTTCAGGCCGAACAGGTCCTTCACGTAGAACACGTCCACCGCCTGCTCGCCGTAGGTGGCGATCACGGCGGAGAAGATGTTGATGCCCCCCGCCGCCAGCACCCCGGTCAGGTCGGACAAAAGGCCGAACCGGTCGCGGGTCTCGACCTCGATCACGGTGTAGATGTCGGAGGCGTCGTTGTCGAAGGTGATCCGCGTCGGCGCCGCGAAGGCGCGCTCGCGCTTGCGCGCGCCGCGCCGCCGCTCCGCCAGCGCCGCGCGCGGCGCGATCTCGCCGCTCAGCGCGCGGGCGATGGTGCGGCGCAGCCGGTCGAACTGCGCGGGCGCATACGGCCCGCCCTCATGGTTCTGGATCCAGAACGCCGAGGTCGCCATGCCGTCGGCGGTGGTGTAGGTGCGCGCGTCCACCACCGAGGCGCGCGCCAGCGCCATCGCGGCGGCCATGCGGCTGAACAGGCCGGGATGATCCGCCATCAGGATCAGCACCCGCGTCGCGTCGCGCGTCGGGTCGGGGTCGAGCCGGATCGCGACGCCTGCGGGGTCGCTTGACCGCGCCTGCGGCGCGTGGGCGGGGTCGGCCTCGCGCGCCAGATGGGCGTGGGCGAGGCGGGCGTCGTCGTCCAGCCCCACCCAGTAGGGCGGATAATGGCGGGCGATCTCCGCCGCGATCGCGTCCTCGGGCCAGTCCTTCAGCGCGGCGCGCAGGCTTTCCTTCGCCTCGTCCACCCGCTCGCCGCGCGACAGCCGCTCCGCGCCGCCGGTCAGCGCCACGCGGGTGTCGTAGTAGAGCGCGCGCAGCAGTTGCGCCTTCCAGTTGTTCCAGACGTTCGGCCCCACGGCGCGGATGTCGCAGGCGGTCAGCACCAGCAGCAGGCGCAGCCGCTCCGGGCTGCGCACCACGTCGGCGAAGGCGCGCACGGTGCGCGGGTCGGCGATGTCGCGCCTTTGCGCCGTGTCGCTCATCAGCAGGTGGTTGCGCACCAGCCACTCGACCATCTCGCCCTGCGCCGCCTCCAGCCCCAGCCGGGGGCAGAGATCGCGCGCGACCATGGCGCCGACCTCGGAATGGTCCTGCGGCAGGCCCTTGCCGATGTCGTGCAGGAACAGCGCGACCGACAGCACCTCCATGTCCACGCCGGCCTTGATGATTTCGGTCGCGACCGGCAGATCGGCCACCAGTTCGCCCGCGCGGATCCGCGCCAGGCCGCCGATCGCCATGATGGTGTGCTCGTCCACCGTATAGCTGTGATACATGTTGAACTGCATCATCGCCACGATGCGCCCGAACTGCGGGATGAACCGGCCGAGCAGGCCGCACTCGTTCATGCGCCTGAGCGCGCGCTCGGGGTCTTTGGAGCGGGCGAGCAGCTTCAGAAAGATCGCGTTCGCCTCCGGGTCGGCGCGCAGCGCGTCGTCGATGCGGTCGAGGTTGGCGGCCACCGCCCGCATGGCGTTGGGATGGATCAGCGCGCCGGTGCGCAGACCCTCGTCGAACAGCCGCAGCATCGCGACCGGCTCCTGCGCGAACAGCGCGGCGTCGGCCACGTCGATGCGCCCGTCGCGCAGCGCGAAACCCGGCATGAACGGCGTCGTCCCGCCAAGACCGAAAGCGCGGACCAGCGCGCCAAAGTCGCGGCGGCTTTTCTTCTGGCGCTGCTCCAGCGCGGCGCAGAACCAGCGGGTGAGGTCGCCCACGTCCTTCGCGGCGCGGAAATAGTCCTGCATGAACCGCTCGACGCCGCGCCGCCCGCCGTCGTCGGCGTAGCCCATGGCGGCGGCGACCTCGACCTGCAGGTCGAACGACAGCTGTTCCTGCGCGCGCCCCGCCACCCAGTGCAGGTGACAGCGCGTGGTCCACAGGAACCGCTCGGCGGCGGAGAAGGTGGCGACTTCGTCGGGCGTGAACACGCCGCCCGCCACCAGATCGCCCACCGTGTCGGCGTGATAGAGATACTTGGCGATCCAGTAGAGCGTCTGGAGATCGCGCAAGCCGCCCTTGCTCTCCTTCACGTTGGGCTCGACCAGATAGCGCGAGCCGCCGTTGCGGGCGTGGCGCGCGGCGCGCTCGGCCAGCTTGGCCTCGACGAACTGCGGGCCGGTGCGCGCGAACAGCTCCTTCCAGAGCCGCGCGTCGAGCGCGTCGAGCTGCGCGCGGTCGCCCCAGATCCAGCGCTTTTCCAGCAGCGCGGTGCGGATGGTGGTGTCGCCCTGCGCCAGCCGCAGGCAATCGTCCGCCGTGCGCACCGCATAGCCGACCTTGAGCTTGAGATCCCACAGCAGATAGAGCGCGGTCTCGATGAAGCTCTCGCCCCAGGCGGTCTGCTTCCAGGGACGCAGGAATAGCAGATCGACGTCGGAAAACGGCGCCATCTCGGCGCGGCCATAGCCGCCCACCGCCGCGACGGTCAGCTTTTCGCCCTCGGTGGGGTTGGGGTTGGGGTGCAGCAGCGCGGCGACCTCCAGCGCGCCGGTCACCACCGCGTCGGCCGCCGCCGCCAGCGCGCGCGCGGCCTCAAGCCCGTCGGTCTCGCCGCGCTCCAGCCGCGCGCGGGCCTCGGCGCGCAGGCCTTTGAGCCGGTCGCGCAGCATCTGCGCCGCCAGCGCGCGCGCGGTCGCGACGCCCGACTCGGCGCGCGCGGCCTCGATGGCGGAGAAATCCAGCAGCGCGGCGTTGGCGGCGGCGGGAGAGACGGCGACGCGGGGCAAGGCGGCTATGATCCCGCGCCCAGCGCGGCGGGCGCCGGGTCGCGCACGACAAAGCCTTCCTCGGTCACCTCGAACACCGCCAGCGCGCGCTGGTTGGCGCCGGCAGGGGTGAAGCGCCACGGGCCGCGCGCGCCGTCGAACCCGGCGGCGCCGACGACGGCCTGCGCCGAGAACGGCGCCGCGCCGCCCTGCGCCAGAAGCTGCGCCACCGCGCGCACCGCGTCATGGCCCATCCACGCCAGCGGATGCGGCGCGCGGCCGGTGGCGGCGCGGAACCGCGCCTCGAAATCCGCCGCCGCCGCCGGATCGGGACCGGCGAACCAGCCGCCGCGCAGCGTCGGCTCCTGCAAGGTCTCGGGGTTGCGCCACAGACCCAGCCCCATGAAGCGCACGCTGCGCGGCGACACGTCGTAATAATCCAGAAACGCCGCGACCGCGCGCAGCGCCTGGCCGCCGTCGGCGATCAGCACGCCCTCGGCGCCGCTGGCGCGCACGCCCGGCGCGCCCTCGCCCAGCGCCGCCTGCACGCCCTCGAAGCTGCGCGGATAGCTGAGCGTATGGACCACGCGCACGCCGTGGCGCGCCGCGCCTTCTCTGACCGCGCGCTCGGACAGCGCGCCATAGTCGCTTTGCGGGCGGGTGATCGCGAGCGTGCCCACCCCCTGCGACGCGGCGTAGCCCATCAGCCGGTCGGCCTCGTTCTCGGGCAGATCACCCATCACGAACACCGGCGCGCCGCCCGCCGCGCTGTCCGACGAGAACGACAGCGCCGTGACGCCCGCGCCTGTCGCCACCGGGCGCACCGCGCGGGTGGTGGCGCTGTAGAGCGGCCCCAGCAGGATCGCGGCGCCGCCGTTCACCGCCGCCTGCGCCGCCTGCGCCGCCTGCGCGGGGCTGGCGGCGGTGTCGAACACGCGCAGCTCGATGCGGCCCGCCCCGGCCTCCGCCGCCGCCAGCCGCGCCGCCGCCTCGATGTCGGCCGCCAGCGCCTGCACGCCCGCCTCGGCGGCGCCGCGCGGCAACAGCAGCGCCACCTGCACCGGCCCGGACGCCGCCACGCCGCGCGATTGCGGCGCGGCGGGCGCGGCGGGAAGCGCGACGCCCGCCGTCGGCTGCGGCGCGCAGGCGGCCAGCGCCAGCCCCGCCGCGATCAGCGCGGCGCGAAAAAAAGGGATGACGGGCGTCGCGGTCCGGCGCATGAGTGATCCTCGCGTAAAACAACAGCCGTTCAGACGATGGCGGCGGCAGGATGCTATGGCCCCCGTTACGACAAGTAAACGCGATCCGCGCGTGACCGGCGAGACGGCGGCGCTGTCGCCCGGTCTTTATCTGGTCGCCACCCCGATCGGCGCGGCGGATGACCTGACCCTGCGCGGCCTCGACATCCTGTCGCGCGCCGACGCCATCGCGGCGGAGGACACCCGCCGCACCCGCCAGCTGCTCGACATCCACGGCGTGGCGCTGAACCACCGCCCGCTGATCCCCTATCACGACCACAACGGCGCGGCGCAGCGCCCCGGCCTGCTGGCGCGGATCGCGGGCGGCGAAGCGGTGGCGCTGGTCTCCGACGCCGGAACGCCGCTGGTGGCCGACCCCGGCTGGCGGCTGGCGCGCGAGGCGATCGACGCCGGGCTGCCGGTGATCGCGGCGCCGGGCGCATCGGCGGTGCTGGCGGCGCTGTCGGTGGCGGGGCTGCCAACCGACCGCTTCCTGTTCGCGGGCTTTGCGCCGACGAAACAGGCCGAGCGCGCGCGGTTTCTGGCTGAGTTCGCCGCCGTCCCCGCGACGCTGGTGTTCTACGAGAGCCCGCACCGGCTGGCCGAGACGCTGGCGGCGATGCTGGCGGCTTTTGGCGACCGTCCGGCGGCGGTGTGCCGCGAGCTGACCAAGCGGTTCGAGAAGACGCGGCGCGACACGCTGGCGGCGCTGGCGGCGGCCTATGCGGCGGAGGCCGACCCCAAGGGCGAGATCGTGGTGGTGGTCGGCCCGCCCGCCGCGGCGCCCGCCACCGCCGACGACATCGACGCGGCGCTGCGCGCGGCGCTGGAGACGGCTTCGGTCAAGGACGCCGCGCGCGACGTGGCCGAGGCGCTGGGCGCGCCGCGCAAGGCGGTCTATCAGCGCGCGCTGGCGCTGAAACGATGAGCAACCCGCGCCGCGCCTGGGGACGGCGCAACCACAAGCTGGGCCTGATGGCCGAGGACGCCGCCGCGCGCCATTACGAGGGCCTGGGCGGCGCCGTGCTCGCCCGCCGCTGGCGCCCGGCCCGCGCGCAGGCGGATGAGGCGCCGGGCGGCGAGATCGACCTGGTGGCGCGCGTCGGCGGCGTGATCGTGTTCGTCGAGGTCAAGGGCGGCCGCGCGGCGCTGACGCGCGACTGCATCACGCCCGCGCAATGGGCGCGCTTGGAGGCGGCGGCGCTTCGGTATATGGTGCTCGAACAGACGGGCGACGCGCCCGTTCGCTTCGACGCGGCCTTCGTGGGGCCGGACGGCGCGGTGGACGTGGTGGAGAACGCCCGCGTCATCGAGGCATGGTGAAGCACATGAGCAGACCCCTTATCCGGCGCGCCGCGCTCGCGGTCGCCCTACTCGGGCTTGTCAGCGGCTGCGTCGCCGTTCCCGTCGCCGTCGGCGGCGCGGTGGTCGGGGCCGGCGTCGAGCAGGAGCGCACCACCCGCGACGCGCTCAGCGATCTCGAGGCCGAGACCACCATCAACAACAACCTCGCCAACCACTCGGGCGAGCTGTTCCGCCGCGTGGGCGTGGACGTGATCGAGGGCCGCGTGCTGCTGAGCGGCGCGGTCTCGAAGCGCGAGCACGCGATCAGGGCGCAGGAGCTGGCCTTCGCCGCGCCGGGCGTGCGCGAGGTCATCAACGAATTGACCATCGACGGCGACCCCGGCGTGCAGCGCTATTCGCAGGATCTCTGGATCACCACCCAGTTGCGCACCCGCATGATCGGCGACCCCAACGTGGCCTCGGTGAACTACAACATCGAGACGCATCGCGGCGTGGTCCACCTGATCGGGCTGGCGCGCTCGGACGCGGAGCTTGAGCGCGTCACCGGCATCGCCGCCTCGATCCCCGGCGTAACGCAGGTGGTCAGCCACGTGCTCTCGATCACCGACCCGCGCCGCCAGCGCGCCTGAACCGGAAAGCCGCCCCCATGTCGCTGCGCGTCGCCATCCAGATGGACCCCATCGCCGCCGTCAACATCGACGGCGACAGCACGTTTCGCATGGCGGAGGAGGCGCAGGCGCGCGGGCATGCGCTGTTCTACTACCACCCGGACGCGCTGGTGTGGCGCGAGGGGCGGGTGCTGGCGACCGGCTGGGATCTGACGGTGCGCCGCCGCAAGGGCGACCACTTCACGCTGGGCGAACAGCGGCAGGTCGATCTCGGCGCGTGGGACGTGGTGCTGCTGCGCCAGGACCCGCCGTTCGACATGGGCTACATCACCACCACGCATATCCTTGAGCGCATCCATCCCAAGACGCTGGTGGTGAACGATCCGTTCTGGGTGCGCAACTGCCCGGAAAAGCTGCTGGTGCTCGACTTCGCCGATCTCGGCCCGCCGACGATGATCGCGCGCGGGCTGGCCGACATCCGCGCGTTCCGCGAGACGCACGGCGACATGATCCTGAAGCCGCTCTACGGCAACGGCGGCGCCGGGGTGTTCCGCCTGCCGCAAGCGGACGCCAACCTCGCCGCGCTGCACGAGCTGTTCATGGGCATCAACCGCGAGCCGCTGATTGCGCAGAAATTCCTGCCCGCCGTGGCCGACGGCGACAAGCGCGTGATATTGATCGACGGCGAACCGATCGGCGCCATCAACCGCGTGCCGCAAAAGGGCGAGACCCGCTCGAACATGCACGTCGGCGGCGTGGCGACGAAGGACGCGCTGACCGCGCGCGACCGCGAGATCTGCACAGCCATCGGCCCGACGCTCAGGGAGCGCGGGCTGATCTTCGTCGGCATCGACGTGATTGGCGGGAACCTCACCGAGATCAACGTCACCTCGCCCACCGGCTTGCAGGAGCTGGAGCGTTTCGACGGCGTCAACGGCGCGGCGGCGATCTGGGACGCGGTGGAGCGGCGGCGGGCCTGATGTCGCTGCAACTGTCGGCGCTGTCGCTGTTTCTGCGGCTGGTCAACAAGCCGGGGCTGGCGCGGGCGAGCGACCTCTCTGCGCTGCGCGCGCGGCTGGAGCGGATCGCGCCGCTGGTGTTCCGCGCGCCGCCGGGCGCCGTGTTCGCCGAGGAGGCTGGGCCGCCGCATCTGCTGTGGGCGCGGGTGGGCGAGACCGCGCCGGGGCGCGCAATCCTGTATCTGCACGGCGGCGGCTTCGTGATGGGCTCGCCGCGCACCCATCGCCATCTGGCGGCGGCGCTGGCGGGGGCGGCGGGCGCGGCGGCGGCGCTGCCGTTCTACCGGCTGGCGCCCGAACATCCCCACCCCGCCGCGCTGGACGATGCGCAGGCCGCCTACGCCGCGCTGAGCGGGCGCGGCCTGCGGGTGGCGCTGGCGGGCGACAGCGCGGGCGGCGGGCTGGCGTTTGCGCTGGTGGCCGCGATCCGCGCCGCCGGGTTGCCCGATCCGGTCTGTGTGGTCGGCTTCTCGCCCTGGTGCGACATGACCATGCGCCAGCCCTCGCTGACGCGCAACGCGCGCGCCGAGGCGATGCTGCCGATCTCGCGGATGGCGGAGGTGATCGCGATGCGCATGGGGCAGGGCGACCCGCGCGACCCCGCCGCCTCGCCGGTGTTCGCCCGCCATGACCGCCCGCCGCCGCCCGCGCTGATCCTGGCCAGCCGCGCCGAGGCGCTGGAGGACGACGCCCGCGCCATGGCCGCCGTGTGGCGCGACGCGGGCGGCGACGCGCGGCTTGAACTGTCGCCCGACGCGCCGCACGCCTGGCCGGTATTCACGGGGCTGATCCCCGAGGCCGACGCCGCAGTGGCGCGCGCGGGCGCGTTCATCGCCGAGAATTTCACCCGAACGGAGGCTGCCGCGCCATGACTGAGACGCCCCTCGACGCCGCCCTGCTGGCCGATCTCGCCCGCGTCTCGACGGCGACGCTGACCACGGTGCTGCTCAGGAAGGGCCTGCGCAACCTGTGGATCCGGGGCGCAAGCCCGCTCGGCGACGGCGCGCGCGTGGTCGGCCCGGCGTTCACGATGCGCTTCGTCCCCGCCCGCGAGGATCTCGCCACCCCCGCCGCCTGGGCCTCGCCGCGCTCGACCCGCGCGGCCATCGAGGCGGCGCCCGAGGGCGCGGTGGCGGTGATCGACGCGATGGGAACGCGCGGCGCGGGCGTGTTCGGCGACATCCTGTGCGCGCGCATGGCCGCGCGCGGCGTCGGCGCGCTGGTGACC
>Ga0100403_1003454_pt1 | contig 11749 bp, 16 predicted proteins | sample CryGeymet201501t_FD_83663 | JGI IMG/M metagenome (GOLD analysis project Ga0100403, IMG submission 83663) | Groundwater microbial communities from Crystal Geyser aquifers in Utah, USA - Crystal Geyser metaG 2015-01t | ecosystem: Environmental > Aquatic > Deep subsurface > Groundwater | place...
CCAAAAACCATTCACCATCCAATAGTAAACTTCTATTATATGTTACAACTCCTTCTGAATATTTTAACTCGAATCTATAGTTAATAATAGATGAAATTCCACCTGCTTTTACTTGTTTTATAGCTTTATTGAACTCAGAATAAATATTTAATTTTGAAGGTGATCCAGTGAAAATTATTTCAATCGTTGCAGGCCTTGCTTGTGATCCAGACAACGGCCATTCACCATTTAATAACAAAGAACCGTCTAGTAATTGAGGTTCTTCATTATAACAAAGTTCTTTAATTTCGAAGAGATTTCCTTGTCCTTCAACTAGCCGCTGACCAATTTGATTTAGCGAATATAACGAACCATTGCTTAAATATTTTTCTATTCCAATTGATATAAATATCCTAAAACGATCATCTGATAATCCTTGTCTTGGTTCTCTTACAAGCTGTCCTAGACGATCCAAATTAAAACCTGATTGTAATTCAGGTCTAAATAAATCTTTAAAAGATTCTAAGACCTCATCAAGCCTTTCAGATGATTTAGAATATAGATTGAAATACTTTCCAAAATTAGAATTTGGATCTCTGTTAAGCCAGCTTGTAGGAGCTTGTTCAAGTAGATCAATTGCTTTCATGGATCGATTACCACTTCAATATTTGCACGTGTTAATACTGGTCTTTGTCTTATAGATAATTCTAATGAATTTGTTACAGGTGGGTTAGCAGTATCAATTAAAATATTCATACTGCTAATCCCATTAACTAAATCAGTATCATAAACTCCTGAACCAAATTGAACGGCCTTAAGCTCCCATTCTTCATAGCTTCCACCAATACCTTTACCTTTGTATTCTGTTGAAATTGTGTCTATAGTATCGACTCCACCAACTAACTTAATCAAATTAGTCTTAACAATAGATTCCGAGCCATTTACCCAATTTGATTTTGTGATTATTGTAATTTTTACAAAGATGTCTGTAGGAGTTGGTTGATTCCAACGATAGATTCTACTGATTCCTGAATTATCTACTTTTGTAAATTCAATATCACCAAATAGCCTAGTTCCTCCTGCTTTTTTTATTTCAAATATCTCTGCAATTTTAGATGATTCTCCACCTTCAATAACAAACTCCATAGAGTTAGGCGGTCTTCCTTCTTCGTCTTCATAAAAATTATCATTTTCGAATCCTTGGGCTATAATAACACCATCTAAATCTTGCAATAAGGTCTGGATTGCTACAACAGAAGATCCTCCTGATGTCCCACGTGTTTTATATCTAAATCTAAGTTCAGCATCGGTTTCTCTTTCTTGTCCACCTATAGAAGGCTGAGGATTGTTTACAGAATCAATTCCACCTTGTGGAGGCGGTGTAACGATATCTACAATTGAATTTTCTGCAACCGTTCCACCAAGACCAGGATTGATAGCTTTGGCAGAAACTTGAACAGTTCCACCAGATCCAATTGTTAATTCTTCGGTTGTAATAAAAAGAATCTCTTGGCGAGTTCTACATATAGTTCCTATAGGTATTATCGAATCTTCAACTCCAGTAAAAAGCAAGGTGACAATAGATGAAGTTGCAGGGTTTCTAGTAATTCCACCAAGACCAACTAGATAATCCAGAGAGTTGTCAACAGCTGTATCAATAAAGCAATTGTAATAAAGAGATTCTAATTGTTTCCAAAAGTTATCTTCCTTTCTTGAAATTAATTGAATCCAGATTCCTAAAGGAGAAAGATCACCAACATCTTCTTCGGGTCCAAAGAATTCATTTGACAAGGCTGTGGTTTTATTTTCTTCAATAATTTCTGCTAGAGAAGGTCTTCTAAATCCTTGAGATGTTATACCATAATTATTCATATGTTTAGCTCCACTGAACCATAGACGCTAACTAATTTCGCATTTAATTTAAAGGTTCTATTCTTATCATTTACTTCTAGATTTGTGATCGTAGTAGATGTTGTATCAGGATCTTTATTTAAAACTTTAACAATTTCGATGGCCACTCTTTCAATATTAATCGGTTTTTCGAATATTGAAAGCCAAGGAAGTCCTAAATTCTCCGCCCAAGGGATTTCCCCTAATAAAGTTTTAAGTCCATGTTTCAATCTTTGTAAGTATGCTTCTTTATCAGATACCTTAACTGGGTTTCCATTTTCTCTTACGATATCATTGTTTTCTACTTTAAATGAATTCATTCGATCTTACCACCTGCTTTAACGGTTTGCCCTTGAGCTGTGATTGTTGCCGATCCTGCAATTATGATTCCAGATTGAGATAAAGGATTAATTTCAGCAGAGGATTTAATATGATCTATAATTGCTTCACCGACAGCTGTCCAGACTTTCAAATCTGTTTTCTTTTCACTTGCAGTTAAAGAATTTATCTTTGCTACTATTAATGCACCTAATGTGTCTTTATCCATTGCCATTATACTAAATCCTCTGCTTCACCTGAAGGAGTTCCAGGAGCACCTGATATATGAATATGTTTATTTAATTCATATTCATTTATTCCGTCTGATACTTTTATACTAATTGCTTTTAGATTAATTTCATTTGGTTTGATTTGGATATAAGCTGACTTATCTCTAGTTCCTAAAACCAATCCATCTAAAGAAGCCAATTGATTAACAGGCGGAACGATACTTTCTTTTTCGACTCCACCAATTACACAAGCATCTTGCATATTGAATCTAGCTTTAGTCTTAGTTGAATTTATTCCTTGCAATGCATCTCGAATATCATTTGCTGAAAATGTAACCCATACAAGGTCACCTCTCTGATAAGGAACTTTAATTATATAATCCGAAGTTGAAATTGTTGAAAGACTAATATTAGAAAGAATAGGAAAGTTTTTATTAACAGAATAACCATCAGAAGTTTTAAGCAAAGGTTTTACATCCATTCTTCCTGATGAAGCTTTGTAGGTTTCAACTCTACAAACCATACCAATCTCAATACCATAAGTTGAACTGATCATCATATCTTTTAATAATGAAATCAATTCTTCCATTATTGTTTACCTATAAAAATCGTTGACCGATTGTTCTTTCCTATTTGGAAATCACTTTGTAAAGATTCAACTTTGACTAGGCCAGTGAATACTTCGCTATTAATATTAATTGATTCTCCCATTTCTATAGAATGATTAAACCTTGTTTTGATTAACCACTTACCGAATCTTCTAGTAGGAGGATTCAGTAATTGCGAATCTGTTATAGTCATTATTGCTGGAGATGAAACTGTAATTTTAGGAACTATAAAAACAGATCCATTCTTAAAATATAAATTACTCTCTGTTATTTCTGATATAAAGTATAATGCTCTAAAACCATTCATCGCTGTGTATGTAATTGGCTTAGAAGAATTGATTTGAATTTTACCTACAGATAAGTTTAATGCAGAAATAATTGCTGGAACAATTACTGAAAGAGGCACTTTAGAAAATGATTGATTTATTATAGTATTGCATGCTTTAGAATAAGCTTCATCGGCTATTGTAATCAGTGTAATATTTTTCCCATCCCACCAATAAGAAGTTGTATTTGTAATAATCCCTTTGAAAGCTACTCCCTTTTGATTATCATAACCAGCTGTAATTTCTATTTCAGAAAAGTCAAAAGACTTACCCTTAGGGCTTCCATCCAATTCATTAATCAAATCACTTGCTAAATTATAAATAATTAATTGAGCACTTGGAATTCCAGAACAGGTAGTCATATTAAAATCACATTCAAGTGGAGGACATTCTATAGTAAATGGAATTGAAAATTTAGGAGTAATAGTAGCTTTTAATGAAGGATTGTTAAGAAACATTTGATTCCTCCATTAAATAGATTTTTACTTTAGAACCAAAGTTAGAAGGATTGATTTCATTATTCAATTCTAAAGAGTTAAAATCATCAAGGTCTATTGGAACAAGTTTAACATTATTTGGAAAGCCAACTATTGGAATAGAATTCCACGCAGAGAAATATCTTAATGGAGCAATGTATAAAAGTTCACCTTGCAAATCTCTAAGAATCATCTTATAGACATTTGTTTCTTCAGTATAACTCAATTCGAATTCAAAGTCTTGTCCTGAAACTTCAAAAGTTTTTCTGATAGGTAATTCAGATTGTTCAAAAGGTAAGTATTCAAACATTAAAATAATCCTTTAGTTGTTCCTTTCAAAAAAGATGTTTCTTTTTTAGGTGAGCTTGGTGGATTAGAACTTTTCTTTGAAACTTTACCAGCTGATTGAGTGCTATTTGCGCTTGCTACTTGAGGAATTTTTATCTGAGGAAGAAGACTGATTGTAATTCCAAAATCGTTTCCAAAATCTTTTGACTCTATCATTATGATATCTTTGATCTCAAGATTTTCAATCTCATCTAATGAAGTTCCCATGAATTGCTCAGAGAATTCCTTAGGACGAAATTGTAAACTTGCTGGCAATAAATCTATAATTGAAGAGAGTATTCCTTCAGTTCCATAACCAAGTAAAGCTATGGTAGCAGATTCAAATTGCCATTTAACTAAAGTATCTAGTTTTTCTTTTGCTGTTTTTCTTGTTAAAGCTAAAATCTCTATAGATGAAGATAAAACTCCTGAGAGTTCTATTGCTCTATCAATTGTTATTCCACCGTCAGTCTTAGGATTTTTATTATTTTGTTTAGAAGTAGAATCTGTTTTTTTAATATAGCTATGGGAAATTTCTTCAACTACATTTAATTCAACTTCATCACTGCCAGATTTTAAAGCGATTGTTCCTCTGCCAAAAATCATATTTCACCACCGTTAGGAATTCCTAATTGAATTCGAATTTCAGGAGCGATGGAATTAAGAGCATTCATTAACTTTCTTTTGAATTCAAAAGCAGCATCTTCATTTGATCCACTAAGTATAATATCTCCAAATTGAAAAACTATTTGAGGTTGAGAATTTGATGACTTAACTTTGTTAGCAGGAAATGCATGACCACCTTGATTTCCCATTTGGATGATCTCACCACCAGTTCCAGGCTCTGCAACTAAGTATGTCTCTCCTGGATTCAATGGACCACCTTCACGGCGTGGTGTTATTCTAGCTATAGGACTCCAATCGATATCTGGTAAATAAGATTTAGATTTAGATACACTGGATATTTTTCCCATTACCTTATTAAGTGTATCAATAAAATTATTTACTAAATCATAAGGTATTAAATTTTTAAAGGCTCCACTTAAACTAAAACCACTAAAGAAGCCAGAAATCTTTGCTCCAATTCCTCTGAAATTATCCAAGAGAGCTTTCACTAAAGGAACGTTTTTAAATAAGTTTAGAACACGAGTTAATGTATCCTTAAAAGACTTCTCAAAATATTTGGTAACGTTTGGAATGATCCCATCAAAAAATTTCATGATGTCATCCCAATATTTGTAAATTAAAATCAATGGAAACAATACACCAAGAATTAGGATTCCTATTTCTTCAAAGGAAGCTACAAAATCCCAAAGGTCACTTAACCAACCTTGAATAATTGCTCCTAAGTCAAAGTCTTCCCATGGACCAAAGAAATCTCCAATCAAGGAATCTCCTCCATTAATCCAAGTAGCGAAGTCATCAACTATCGCATACGCAATTGCGATAGCTGCACCTAAAGCTAAAAATGGAGCTGCAACTAATAACCAAGGTGCAAGTGCATTCCAACCTGCAACTGCTAAAGAGACGCCTAATGCTACAACTACTGGAGCAAGAGCAAGCATCACGAGTTTTATTCTCTTCATACCATTTTCTGAATCAGTAAACCAATTCAAAACTTTAATTCCTATTTCCATTAAAGGCTTAAGTGCAATAAGAATGATTTGGCCTATTGTTTCTTTGATGTCACCCCAACGTTGATCATATTGAGTTAGTAATGCACCAGCTGTATTCATGTGAGAGTTATATTGCTCTTGCAAGGTTGCATTGTTATTAAGAGCTTCACCTATCAACTCTTCTCTAAGAATTCTTTTATCAGCATCTGAGATTTGCATCTTATTGATTGCGTTGAAGTCATCCATGTAAGCTCCGAATAATGCTCCATTTTTTTCGAAAACTTCTTTTGATCCTGTAACAATTGCACGTTGAGCAGATCCAATTAAAGCTGTAACATTTTCACCAGTGACAGCAGCGGCCATTTGCATTCCAGACAATGAGTCAGATACAAAATCCACTGAAGCTCCCATTTTCATAGCTTGGTTAGCTGCTTCTAATAATTCACCTTCAGATGTAAGTCCTTTAGAATTTTGCAAAGCAGTTGAAATAGAATCTGACAAAGAATCATAAGCGGGGCCTGCAAGATTTTTTGCCATGCTTGCATTTCTTTCTAATGCTACAGCTGCATCTACAGATGCTGATGCAAAAGACACCATCGTTCCTACGATAGCAAGCCCTGCAACTGCTTGCATAACTCCATTGAATCCTTTAGCTGATGAAGTAGCTTGATCTATAGAAGATTTGATTGATTTATAGCCTGGTATAGATTGTAGAGCATTTTTACCAGCTGTCTTAACTGCTTCACCAAATGATTTAGGAATTGAATCTACCATGGATTCTCCAATATCTTTTCCTAAGCTTTCAAAGCCTGGAGAGATATCAGAAACAGATTGATTTAAATTGCTCATCTCTTGACTAAATTCTTTGGTTGAACTTGCAGATTGTAAGATTGAATTATCTATCGAATCAAATGTAGATTGAGCTGACTCTCTTACAGCATCAATAAAAGAGTCTGCCGATGACAAGGCATCAGAAAGATTTCCACTTAAGTTGATTGCTACATTAAGTTCTCTAAGTGCCATTAGTTCCCTGCAAGCATAATAGCCTTGATAGGTCTATTCTTAAGATAGTGCTCTCTATCTTCTAAAGCATTTTCTAGAACTCCTAATTGAATAGGAGTCCATTTGTCTAAGACTTCAATTTGATTCACCTCACTTGCTCCATAAATAAAAGATTTCCAAAAATGTTTTTCGGATCGATACACATCTCTGATATATTCTTTAAATTCAAGTTCAGTAGGTTCATTAACAATATCAGGAAATTTATAATTCCAATTTCCCACTGAGAAATCGATTTGCGATTCTCAGCCATACCTCCACTTCATTGTATGATACTGATTTAGAATTATCTAAATCAGGTTTTAAAACTCCTGAATCATAAGGCTCAACACACACTCGAAAGAATTCATCTAAGAGCTTGTCATTATTAAGTGAACCTTCTTGAAGATTGATTACAGCTTGTCTCATCTTCATTGCTTTTCTTGCACCTGGATGAGATAGGACATATTTCCTGCCACCCAAGGAAATGATAGCTTGGTCACCAGAATCGTCTATGCTATGAAGAATTACAGTTGATTCATGATCAACTATCGAACCTGCCGATAGACTAGGTTCAAGAGTTGTTTCAATTGATTTAGAATTTGTTTTACTCATTTAAATGCTCCTATAAATTTTGCAGCTATCAGAACCCAAGTTTTATCTTTGAACTGAGCTCCTGATTCATATGTAGATCTTTCCATCACATAGCATTCTACAGATGCACCAACTTTGCCTTCATCTTTTGAATCAAGGAAAACAGGGAATGGAACACCCTTAGCTTTTTCAAGTAAGGAAAACTTTGCATTCGCTGGTGAATCTCCCATGAGATTTATTGTGATCTTGTGTCTCTCATCATGATCTACAGAGAAATTTGTTTCTCCATTTTTACCGACTTGAGATTTAATCTGTTCTTTTTCCATCGGCTCTATAGTGATGAACGAATCTTTAACAAATCCTGTTACTAAGAAACCAGCTACATTAAAGCGATGAGTTTTTGGATCATATACTTTGCTCATTATCTTTCTCCTTATGGCATTAAATCAATTTCAACAGTGCCTTGGTGGATCGCCCCAGCAAGTATAGCCTTTACCCTGATAAAAGGTAGAGTTCTGTTTGATTTGTTATTAACTGGTATGGAATCAAAATCTGGAAGCTCTATGGAAAATTTATAAATTTTCTCAGCTCCATACTCTTCACGCTCTGCATCAGTCAATACAGGTGCAATGATTCTTTGTTCGCCTAATTGATTCATACGAATTGTAATTTTTGATTCGTAATCAGAAAGACCATCTGGAGTAAAATCAATCTTATCAGAAGATATATTCATCTGAGCAAGATCTTCTCTGAGTCGAGCTTCGAGAAAGTCAGCTGCTTCAATTAGATCTATATAAGTTCCATCAGCAACTTTTCCTTCGAAGAAAACAGGAACACCAGAATAGTTTGCAACTACGTTGCCATAACCATCAGATGAAGGATTCTCTTTAAGGATTTGAGATTGCTCTGAATTGGAATATCCACTTACACCAACACCTGATGTTGTTTTAAATGCATAAGTAAAGCTACCGACTTCTTTATTGATGAGGCCGCCAATGATAGCTAACTCAGGATATTCACTTGCTAGAGTGTGCAATAGATATGCCTCTCGATCTCCTGTTCTGTTTGCAAGAACAGTTAGATCAGAAGTGCAACCAAAGAATAATCCTTTAATGGCTGAGATAGCAGTTGATACACTTTGAATATTTGCTTTTACTCTGGAAGTTGTAAAAGCCTTATACCATCCAGTCTTTCCATCATTAATCAAAACTGCAATTTCATCTGCAATTGTTGGGTAATTCTTAACAAGATACAAGGCAACTTGAGTAGGTCGATTCCTTTGAGAAAACAATTTTGTAATCGCTTTCCATTCTTCATCTGTAGAAGTAAAACCAAATTCAGATAATTCAGTAACTTCTTTAATCAACATATATCTTTCGTAAGCGAGAGAAGTTGAAGAAACAGCAACTACAGAACTAGATCCATCTCCTAAGGTAGAGATAGAAACTATATCATTCACATCACTCACAGCCTCAGCCGCTATTTTTATTGCAGAAGCTGTAGATGTTGCAACTCCTGAACCATCAGTAGCTACGTTGACACTAATTAAATATGGATCATTCTCAGTTCCAGCTCCAGTTCGTCCAACAGATAGTGAAGTGCTATTTCCACTAACAATATATGCTACCCTTATAAAAACTTCGCCAGGTGTTTTAGCTTCAAAAAGCAATCCTTGATTTCCTGATAGCAACTTAGCAAAATATGTTGGAGCTTTACCACCAAACAAAATGGGAAGGCTAAAACCTTTTTGGGAAATAGCAATTGTTCTAAGATTAATAATAATCTTAATTGGGTCTATTGAATTATTCATAATTCCTCCTTGTTTAATTCTAAATCATCAAATGAAGCGGGGTTCAACACAGGTTCAAGACGTTCTGATACTTTGTATTTGTCTAAACGAATATCAAAACCGAAACGATACTCATATTCATTCGTTCCATCCAAGACAATGGTTCGATCATTTACATCTGATAAAATTTTTGGAGTTAGATATAAAGTTCTCATTTGATCCAATCCTACTTTTGAATCAAAATATTCATGACTTACATCAGCTAGTTGACGACTGTTAGCCCAGCTTGTATCGTAAAACTCTATTGATAAATAAGAACTATACATCTTTCGTTTTTTAATTTTTACTTTTGTTGGATCGATTGCACCATCTCCATCATAAGCATTTTCTTTAACGACACCTGCTTGATGATCAGCCACTTTAGAATCCATTGTAACTTTATAAGCACCGTATGGATAATTAGGTTTACTTTTATTTTGTTCCTTACGTATAACTTTAATAGAAGCTTCAAGAGTTTCTTGTATGTATGCTTCAAGCAAAGTAACCATACCTTTCAAATTTTCGTCTGTTATCATGTTATTTTCCTTTTACCTACATACTTCATGAAGCCACCATCAAAGATTCGATCCTTGATTGTCTTAATCGTAAATGTTGCACCGTCTGTAGTTATCTCACTATCAACTGGAATTGTTATGGCATTTCCTATTTGATAAAATACTCGATCTTGAGTTGTGTAATTTCCTTCAGGCATAATTTTTAAGTCTTTAAATGATAAAGGAAAGTGAGCAAGCTTAACCTCCACAGGTTCTTGTGATCCAGTAGAAACCCATTCACCAGCAACATAGGAACCGCTTACAGGAAGAGATACTTCACAATCTCTTAAGTGTCTTACAAGAGATCTTTGAACTTGAGTTAAACTCATTGAACCACCTCATAGCTAATTGAGTTTAAGAGTTTTCTAGATTCTCTAAGTATGCCTGGACCCTTCTTGCGTTTTCTATACTCCTCTGAAAGGGGAGCAAAAGCAGGATCTTCTTGAACTATGCGATTCTTAATTTGACCAACCACATAACCTCCAACTTGATTTGCGATTTGGTCGGCTTTCAAAGTTCGATTCATTATTGCTTCCAAACCATTCTCTAGAATTTTCTGAATTCCATCTTGAACACTTGGCTTATCAAGAGTTGTCCTTATATAAGATCTTTCAGGAATTTCCCAAGTAGAAGTCTTGCCTGTTTCTGGATTTGTTTTCTTTATAGTTGCACCGAACTCATGGACACCTGCTATAATTTGAATTTCTGAATCAGCTTGACCCACGACTCCAACTATAACTTTCATCTTATCCAGCTTCTTTATTTCAGAAATAATATCTTCCATTGAACCTGAATCTTGAATTGCAGTAGGCATTAAATCAACCTACCTGAAAGACCTTGCATCTGGACTCTCTTACGTTTGTATTCTGTTAAATATCTGGTTTCACCTTGATTCCCTGAATCGGATGCATCAGAGGCATAAGAAGTAGATACACCTTCAACTGATTCAGAAGAAACTGGCCTACTAATTATACCAGCTACTGTTAGAAGATGAGCCGTATAACATAAATGCAGTTCAGCAAACCTAGAACTGGATTCCAAAAAACCATGAGCCTTTACAGTTTCAGCTCCATGATCTAAATGAATCCCAAGAGTAGTATCAGAACCTGTTATAATATTTTCTGATAGATACTCTTTCAATTGTCCTAAGTTCGCTTTAGCCATTTACTTTACCTTATGGTCTCGCTATTCCTAATCCAACATATACAGCTGAAGGATATCTCACTAAGCAACCAGCAGTTCTTAGAACCGCAGCCATTTGAGAACCACCAAGCACATCATATACAGGAGCAGTCATTCGTAGATCATCAGGAGTTGCTAACTCAATAACGTCTGGTGAATCATCGAAAATTAAAAATGCATCTGATGCTAATCCTGAATTTTCTTTGTTCAAAGCAGAAGTAAAAACAACCTTATTGAAATATACACCTTCTTCTTTCAACCACTTGAGAACACTCATAGGCTCAGAATCTGAGATTGGAATAATGGAATTTTCTTTTACTGTAGTTGGTAGAACCAAAGTTGTAGCATTGAAAATCTCATCTTTTTCAACAGTTGCCTTTCCATAAGCAAGATCTTTAATCATTTGAATAGACGTCTTGTTAGCCCACTGTCTTTTCTGAGGATCGGTTGATGCACCATTTAGAGTTCCAGTTGCAGCAACGTTTTCCTTAGTGATACCGTCTTTGTATAATACTCCTTGGATTCCATGCTCAGAACTTCCAGCAAAGGCAACTCTGTTTTCTTTCTCTGCAATGGATCTTCTTGAAGATGCAATACGAATTGTATCAATTGAAATAGAAGGTCCTTTACTTGATCTAAGAGCCGCAACCTCAAGCAATTCATTTGCCTCATAGGAAATACCGACTTCGATATTAAAAACCTTATGAGTTTCCATTCCACCTTTCTCACCAATCATAGGTAAGTCTTTGGCTGATGATCCAGCAGCTCTGATTCTTGCAGCTC
>Ga0100403_1003465_pt1 | contig 11725 bp, 21 predicted proteins | sample CryGeymet201501t_FD_83663 | JGI IMG/M metagenome (GOLD analysis project Ga0100403, IMG submission 83663) | Groundwater microbial communities from Crystal Geyser aquifers in Utah, USA - Crystal Geyser metaG 2015-01t | ecosystem: Environmental > Aquatic > Deep subsurface > Groundwater | place...
TATTGTTAGAGTAAGAAAAAAGAGTCTACCAACAATCTATTTAACTGTTAGAGGTGAGTTATGAAAAAGACCCAGGTGGGGCACTGCAAGCGCCATGCTTGCGATGTGTATATTGGAAGAGGAAGCCAGTGGGGGAACCAGTGGACCCAGCGTGGTCGCGGGAGAGGTCCGTAAAGCTAATGCGTGCCCTTCTGCAGCGGAAGCTTGAGCAGAACCCCGGAGTGAAAGCGTCCCTACTGGCCACGGGGGATGCACCCCTGGTGCATCGCGCACCTTGGGATAGCTTCTGGGGCGATGGGAAGAATGGCCGAGGTAAAAACGTGCTCGGCAAGCTTTGGGAAGAAATCCGCAGCGAAGTACGGCGACTCGGCTAGAAAAGCCTGCTTAACTATGATAAATTATACATACTTTAGTTTTTCAACAAAGGATCGATTTAATGAAGATAGCTATTGTAGGTACTGCTGGTCGTAAAGATGATCAAATAAAGATGTCTCGTGATCTTTATTTCAAAATGTATAGAGATGTTGAAAAAAGAATTCAAGAAATGGTTCCAGAAAGAAACAAAAGACATCTTGTTAGCGGTGGGGCTGCTTGGGCAGACCATCTTGCGGTAAGTCTCTATTTAGCAGACTTTGCTAATTCTCTCCATCTCTGCCTACTATGTGGATTTACAAACATAGGTAAATGCAGGTTTATTAGCAATTTTAAAGTAGCTGATAAAGCAGCTGATGTTGCTAACTATTACCATAAACTTTTTAGTAATAAAATGGGAGGAGATACTCTTATAGGCATTGATAAAGCAAGACAGAAAGGTGCTATTCTTGACCACAGTGCATTAGGTTTTCTTGGACGTAATCTTTTAGTAGGTCAAGTAGATACACTAATTGCTTATACATGGGGAGATGGCAAGGTTCCAAAAGATGAAGGAACTAGCCACTGTTGGAATCATTCAAAAGCATTTCGTAAGATTCACGTACCATTAGCGAGTTTGTAAAGGAAAAACAATAGTTTTTATTAAAGCAAAAAAGAAAGGCTGTGAAATGAAAGTAATCTTTCTAGATTTTGATGGTGTACTCAATTGCAGTGTAAGTCTTAACAAACACTGGAGAGAACATGGGAATAATAAGTGTGTATCACCTAGTAAAGTAGAGCGCCTTAATAGAATTATTGAGGAAACTGGCGCAGTATGTGTTGTGTCGTCTACTTGGCGACAACTCTACACTGTCAATGAACTTCGTACGTTTCTTGCCGAAGCTGGTTTTCAGGGAAATGTAATTGATATTACACCAACTGAACCAGGTACCGGAATTCATACATGGAGAAACCATAGAGGCCATCGAGGTTCTGAAATCCAACTTTGGATGAATACCAACAAAGATAAAATTGAGTCATTTGTGATTCTTGATGATGATGATGACATGGGCCACCTTTCTCCCTTCTTGGTTCAAACAGATTACCACAATTACGGTCTTCAAGATAAACATGTACAAGAAGCAATCGCCATACTAAAAAAAGCCCAAAAGAGAAATACTTAATCTTTGTTGAGAAAAATTACCCTTCTAGAAAGGTTGAACGATGCCTAAGTATTTGTCAAAAGAAGAGCATTTAGCTCTTCTCAGAACACCTCTTGGAAAAACTACCATTTATCTTTGTGAAAAAGGAAGTATGCATACTATTGCTACTGGCTACGAAAGAGTAGTAGTTGATAAACGTGGACCTTATCTAGAATTTCTTACTCAGGATTTAGATGTAAACTATTTCATTATGCCTGGTAATCAACTTTGGAGACTTACTCTCCAATGGAAAGATAAAGTTTCTCATCTAGTATACAGAAGTCCTGCTCCTTTTTACACCACAATGTATTTGCAAAGAAAAACTGTTTCTTGTGCGGACTACAAAGTGGGACGTTTTTACATTTCTCCATGGGATTTGGTAGATTTATCGGGTGCTCCGCTAGTTTCCGGCGATAAACCTTCTTACCATCTCTAATTTTTTGGTTTTAAAATTTAAGATAAGAAAAGTTTAAACAACAACACACACCGGAGATTGAAATGAAAAAGTACGGCGATAGCAAGAGTGGCGTGGATGTTATTAAAGGGGCAAAGCAAGTTGCTAGCTGTATGCTCGGACAGGACTTGAATCATCGTGATCCTATTAGTAATCTTACCGACGTAGAGACTGGTAAGTTTCTGCAAGCTCTCGATGACCTTCCTCATAGTATTCGTCAAATGTTTGATGACAGCAATATGAGAGTCGAGGTTACCGAGATCGAGGGAGTGCCTCGCATTACAAAGATCATCAAGAAGCGTGAGCCTGAGTTTGTTCAAGGGAAGGATCAGTTTTATGTTCTGGATGAGGTTGGGCGGCGTGTTCCTATCTCTGAGGAGCAATATGATCGTATGCTGAATCTCTCTCAAGACCCGGAAGATGTTCTTTCTGGTAACTTTGACGTGCAGACCCTAACCCATGAGCACACTGCTCCTATGGATACTTGGGATATCTGCTATGATGCTAGTGCATTTGTTGCCTTCTATACTTCTGTTAAGAAGTCTCTAATGAATGACAACATTAGCTCTGCTCTTTGGGCTGTTGAGAATGAGATTGATAATCTTATCAATGCACAAAAACTGACTGTTACTGAAGCAAACGTGCTTGTTAATAAGTTTATCACTAACACCTCTGAATTCTTTCATGAGATGAGTGAGTATCTTATTTATTCTGCCAATTACTTTATGTATTCGGCAGACAAACGCGTTCATCATTATCGTGCCAAGGAGATTATGAAGCAAATTCAAGAGAAGAATCTCACTAAACGACAGCTTGGTGCCCTTATTGGTCCTGGAATTAAGGAAGATCAGCGCCTCATTGTTGCTAAGCAGCTTCAAGAGCAAGCTAAGGCTTTGAAACCCAGCCCCGTTAAGGGACGATTGATGCTGAAGGCTCAAGCATTGCGCAATAACTATTACCAAGCAAAGAAGAGGGGTGAAATTACTTTTTCTAGTGCCATTCCTCAGTCTGATAAAAATAAGCTGTGGCAAGCCTGGAACGAAAAGCAGCTTAAGGAAAACGGCAGCTTGCAGTTGATGTCTTGGCAGTTTGCTCGTTATTTGCGAATTGTGGGTGCTAAGCGAGTTGCTGATCAAGCGGAAAATCGCGAACAGTACGAAACTATGATGCGAGAGATGGAAGAGAATATTCAAACTAAAGTTAAAGAGCTTTATGGTACTGGCGTTCGAAAGGTTTATCATAAAGCCAATCTAGAAGAATCTGTTCCTGAGTGGCTTATTCGAGCAGAAGCTGTAGCAAAAGATATGGTTGTGGAAGATATTCCAGAAGAAAACGATAGCGTTGTTGACTGGATTCCGCCACCTGAAGCATATGATACTTACGAAGATATTGACGAAGAACAATTTTCATTTGATCTGGAAGGAAGTTACAATGAATACTAAAGACAAAAAGATGGAAGATATGACGCCCGAAGAGCAAGATGAGGTTGTCAGGAACCAAAGACTAGCTTTCATTGAGTTTATTGCGAAAGAGAATGGAAAAATGGCACTCAAGGTTGGCAACGCAAAACTGGCTACCTTGATTACAGTGGGAAACCTATTCTCTATCATTTCGTCAACTACCTTCAATGCAGGTATGTCTCTTTCTAAGACAGTTGGCCTCTTCATGGAAACCTATGAATCAACCATGCAATCTTTTGCAGATATTATGGTAGAAGAGCTACAAAACAAGCTATCCAGTCAATTTGGAGACGCTTCTTTGAAAGACTCGAAAACAGTAAACTAAAGTTTATTTGTTAGCAAACTCTGCTTTAGGCTCCCTTTTTTATGAGTTTGGCTAAATGATTTGAATTAAAAACTAGAGGGCAAAAATGGCAGAACCGATTAAAGCAGAAGAAGGAACATTTAGACGTTTTGAGTATAAACAAGGAAACTCTAATAAGTTCTGGGAAATCTGGAAACAATATAATGCTATAAACCATCATTGGAGTTACGTTACTCGTTGGGGACCAATTTCTGCTAACAGTACTGGAACTCAACGAGAAAAGATCTTCTACTCTTCTTATGACAGAGACGTGGATTACAATAAAATCATATCGTCTAAAACAAAGAAGGGGTACAAGGAGATTAAAGAAACTGTAAAAAGCAATGCATTGTTTCTGGCTCAAGAACAAGCAAATATGCAAGCGCAGATTGCCAAAAATCCAGCACTACAAAAAGTACAACAACAAATGGAGATGAAAGAAAAAGCAGAGATACTTAATCACGAAAAGAAACTAAGATTTAAGTTAATGAATTTAGATTAGGAAGTTCTAGTCTTTGTAGGAAATTGGTAGAAACCCTTTAACCCGGAGTGAGACAATGAAGAAGCGTGAAGATAAGAGAAAGAAGCGTGTTCGTGCGAGTGGTCCTGCAATCATTTGTAATATTTGCAAGCTACCTGATTGGGATCATTTTGATATCAAAAAGATCAAGGTAATTGATCACGAAACCGGAGAGGAAAAGACAGAGGAAATTGAGATTGAATGCCTAGAGCATCTTGGCGTTCATCCCGCTTTCTGGAACCTTCACCCGAAGCACAATAAGTTTAGAATGGCTCTTGCAAAGGCTCGCGATAACAGTGGAGCATCCAATGTCTAGAACACACAAAGAGATCACTATTCTCGACAAGGCTCGTGCTCTTTCTGTTGTTGAACCTCAAGTCGTTTCGCTTGACGACAGTTTGAAGAAAGAAAGGTTTACCTATCAAGACGGACAACTTGTGGATTACAAAGTGGCTCGTTATGGTGGTAAGCGTATTCATCTTACAGAAGAAGAGTTTATTTCTTCTGTTGAGTTCTTTGACGCTGTTGATCCTGGAGTAGCCAATGCAAACTAAAGAAATTTCAGTTTTCATCACAAAGGAAACTAATAATACCTTGTGGTTTTATTCGGATACCGAAGTTGAGGTATCTAGGGTTACTATGATTCAGAGAGTGAAGACAGAAAATGGTCATACTGCTCGGCCATTCTTTTTTAATCTTCCCAAGAAGCATAGTCTGAGTAAACGTTTTGTTCTTGAAGGCAGTGATAGCCTAGGTGTTCCTCCAACAAACGTTGACGGATCACTCAAAGAAAGCGATATCGTGCAGAAAGGAAAGCTTGTCGTTCCTTCGTGGATTGCTTATCAAAAGGGGCTATGACAAAGTAATTCTTTATGTTATCATGCTATTATGTATTCTTTAGGAGGAAGCTAATGGCTGATAAATATTTTAATCGAGAATTTCTTGCTAATCCAGACGATGAAAATGATTCTTCATTTGTAATCACACGAGTTTTGTCAACTGATGAATTCTTTATGGCTTCTTTGTTGCTTAACGATGGATTTGGAGAAGCTAAAATAAACACCTATCTTTTCTTGGATGATTCAGCTGATTCCGTAGCCTATGCGGAAGAAAAAGGAATAAAACTAAGAAAGATATTTGATAATTTTATGAAAGCTTACGATAAACATATCGCAGAGTTTAAGAAAAAAGTAACAAATAAACAAAAAGATAACAGTTAACTGCAACCGAAAGGCAAAGACAATGGAAGAAAAAAAAGATAGAGCAGATTCGCTGCGACACGAGCTTAATCTTCTCAAAAAGGATCGTAAAGATAGCCTTATTGCTGTGCGTAAGAGATATAAGGAAGATATCTCTACTTGTAAAAATGAGCTTAAACAAGCTCTTGTTGAAAAGAAAAACGCAACTTCCGTAACCAAACCCCCTCTTGCTGTCCGTATCGAAACTACTGTCGATAACGCTACATTGGCTGTTTGTAAGCCATTTGTAAAGCGTCATGATGAGATTCAGGTTAAGAGGTCAAGTCCTGAAACATATCCTCTTTTCAAGAACCTAAATGCTACTGAGGAAGTAGTTGCGGTTCTAAAAAAGAGAGTTGAAGCTGGCAAAAAGCTCAAGCCACGCCACCTGGAGTTTCTTGTAAAGATGATTCCGATTACGCTTAAGGCTGACGGCACCTGGCTTGAAGAAGAGGCCAAGGAACTTCGTCGCGAAATGGGTGACCTTCTAGACGGTCAGCTTGTTTTCAACGGAACCAGTTTAAAGGATGTCGAAAAGAAGCTTGAGGAAACGATGTCACAAAAAAGTGGTCAAGAATTTGACCTTAGTGATGTGATGGCAATGTTTAATCCTCAAGCGGTTAAGTAGGAAATTTTATGATTGAAACCGGATTTTCTCTTGCCGTTTTAACGGCTGGAGGCTTTTATCTTCTATATCGAAAATTACCAGTTTGGATGAGAGATTTCATGCAAAAGCATGTTCTTCTCACAGACCTAACTGCTTGCTTTTTAACTTATGCATTGTTTGGAGGAACTATTGTAGCTCTCTTTGCGGCAGCTTGGGTGGGCCTGATGGTATCCACAGTGTTAGCAATTACAAGCAATAAAAAAAGCAATGCGGTTGTTGAATATTATGTTGCTAAACTTTATGCCCTAGTTAAAAAAGCAGGAGAATGGGTTAGTAATCGAGTTCCTAATCCCGAATCGCCCGTCCAGCTTAAGATTGTGAAGGATTGACAAATGAAAGTATCTACCTTAAAGCCTCAAATTCAAGACTGGAAGGTAGGTAATCTATTTTGGTTCAGTAAAGAGGGTCGTGAAGTATTAGAAATCTTCCTTAGCAAATCTAACATGTCCGTACCTGGACTAGTTAAAGTTGTAGCGATTATACCAAGAAAAGCAGAGGATCAGGAGTGGATAGCTTTTTTTGTTAGACTTCAAAGCCCAATCTATCTTAAAACAATCTTTGATCTTCAAATTAGAGAAGATGGGTCAGCTGTTATAGATAATGTTCTTTCGTTTCAAAAGAATGAAATTAATCGTTATTGGCCTAGCAAGAAAAGACTTCAAAAAGAAAACGAAGATCTCTTTAATTGTGCCTGCTGTCACAAGCCTCTAAATATAATCAGTAATTGGATTAGAATATGCAAGGATTGCGAGGAATGAAATGTTGAAATTTAGAGTATTTTGTGATGTAGATGACGTTATTGCTGATTTTACCGGTTGGTGGTTAAAAAAAGCCAACCATGCCACAGGTAAAGATTTTACAATTGTTAATCCTGAAGAATATTGGGTTGAAAAGAAATACGGACTTACGGCAAAAGAAGAAGATCTAGTATGGAGACATGTTGATGAATCTCGTTCATTTGACATTGAACCTCTTCCTGGTGCTATTTATTTTGCCCAAGAACTACTTAAGTTAGATATTGAGCTATTCTTTTTAACTAGCCCTATGTTGACCAATAAAACTTGGTTTGAAGATAGGGTAATGTGGTTTGAAACATATGTAGGTGGAGGTACAAGTAGAAAGCTTGTGTTTTCTAAGAGAAAAGACATTGTTTCTGGTGACATTATTATAGATGACAAACAAGAACATGTAACGAGCTTTCTCGAAGCCAATCCTACTGCTACAGGATTCTTGATGATTCGAGATAAGATCGTAAAAACAGAAGGAGTAGAATTTGAAGAAATTCTAGAGTTGGTAAAACAACTAAAAAAGACTAAAAGAACTAGAAAAGATTAAAGGTATTTAATGTATTGTTCGCCATGACTGGCTCTAATCCATTGTAGGGCTTCTTCACGAGTAGCACCTTTTTGAATAGCCCACTGATAAGCCTCTCTGACTGTTTCTGGCGAAGTGGGACTAATTTTACCGTAAGCATAAATTCCTGCCAGTGTGGCAGGAATACCAGTAGCAAAAGGATGGTTTTTAATAAACCTCCCTACTGAATTAATTGCTTTATTGGATTTGAGACTTTCAAATATATAAGTATTTTACCAACAAAAAAAGAGAAGTCAAAGGAGACACAAAATGGGTATTGGAAACAGTAGAGGAGATTGGTGGAAGACTTGTCAACAGGCCCGAGAAGAAGATCAAAAGAGAGTAAAGAAAGGATTGGCCCCTAAGCTCCACGCAGAGCGCTTTGAAAACGCTGGCCATGTCCCTACTACTCCTGCTTTTGAAGCGCATGCAAAAAAGTACAGGCTCTATACTGACGAAAATGGCAAACATCTTGTTAGCACTGAGCGAGGTAAGCGACGTAACGCTCGTAAGAAAAAAAGTTAAGCATAGACTTTTAACCTCCGTATGCGATAATCAGTTATTCATATGGAGGTTTTATCTTGTTTGATTCACCCTTCAGGTTAAATACACCTAAAAGCACTTTTAGTTTTTTTAACCCATTTTTGTCTGAAGAAACCCCTAAAAAAGAAGAAGATTTGCAAGAAGAGGTTTTTGAAAAGAAGAAGAAAAAGAGGCGGCGCAAAAAATAATGTTAACAATTGGTATCATAATTTCATGCCTAGTTCTTTTTGTAGGTCTTGGTATTCTTTTATATTGTATTGTTCGAGAAAATCACTTGAACTATCCAATAAACACAAAATGTGGCCTAAGAATACAGTTGTCTCCAAAAACAACCTACCTTACTGCGAAAGAAATAGAGCAATGGGTTGATGAACTTGTTCAATTCTGGAGTCAGAAAAAGGGTTGGACAGAAGAAGCTATTCTAGGATCTATCAAAGACACTAAAGTAGATATGTATGATCAAAAGTTTATTAGAACTGTTATCATAAAAGATGGAGAGCATGTAGAATTAACTGTTTCTGCTATCACATATCCTGTAGTTAAGGTGATTTCTATCGCCACACTTCCGAATGGAAACCTAGATACAAAGAAGAGAGTTTATCTTCTTTTTAAACATGAACTAAGTCACATTATTGCTTCCTATTTAGGAGGTTACTGGGATCAAGACGCATCGCATCAACTATTTACAGAGTTAGGACTAGGAGCGTAATATGACTTTCAAAGAATTCTGGACATCTAAGTCAGTAATGATTTCTGTTGCTATTTTCGTAAGTGTATTGTTAATCATGGGGATAATTGCCCTTATCTCTGTAACTACTAGTTGCACATCTAAAACCGACTGGCTAAAAGATTCTCAGCCTGTTGTGCGTTATTACTCTTCGGCGAAAAAAGGTTCGTTTGTTCAGCAGTGGTTTACCGTTTCTAATCCTACTACTGCACAAATTAAAGGGGAGTTAATTTGTGAAAATTCTGAAACAGTTAGTAGAGTAAAGAAATCAGTTACTCTTCCTCCGATGACCAATATGTTAGTTGGTATGGTTCTACCTAACGGAGCATATGAGTGTAAATTTAATCAATAGTTGGCAGTTAACAGATAGAAAGGCAAAGACAATGATCAAATTGCAAGAAGACTTTATCGAAGAGAGTAGTTTTGATAATCGCAGGGATCAAATTCTTGATCTAGTTCAACAAAGAGATATTCAAAAAGTAGACAGAGTTTTTTTAATGGACGAACTGTCTTTTGAGCAAGATATTGCTGAACCAGAAGATGATAGTGGATATCTTAGTGAGTTTGCAGCCCTAGAACTTCCAGATGACGACATTGGTCCTTCTCGTAAGGTTAGTCTATCTATGAATGGATGGGCGCGCTCTCAACTTCTCAACAGAATTGGAATTCCAGTTACATACTTTGATAAGTGTCCTATTTTTTTAAAGAAAGAAAATTTGGATTACTGGATTACCCAGAATTCTGAAAAGAAAATTATGCTACGGATGTTGGGCAATACAATTCGCGCCGTATTCTCCTCTCGGTTCTCTCCTACTATGGATGATGATATTCTCTATAAACTAGTTCTTGGAGAAGCAGAAAAGCATTTTGGAAAAGAAAACCTTCTTATCAGAAGCTTTGTTGCAGATCCAGAGTTCTCTGTTTTGCAGATTATCTTCAAGAACATTAGTGTAGAGTACAAGAACATGGTTGTTTATGGTGGTGTTACTATTATGAATAGTGAGGTTGGTCGAAGTTCTGTTTGGATCAAACCTATGATCATTTCCACCAACCTACTTTCTGGTTACAGTAGTACGTTTTCTAGCGTAACATCTGATCTCAACATGTGCTTTAGGCACGTAGGAGACCTTAGTCCTGAAAAGATTAAGAATGCACTTAATGAGGCATTTACAAAGTCTCAGATTGGTATTCATAGGCTTCTAGAAACAAGCGAGGAAATGGTAGAAGATCCAGAGAAAGAGCTTGAAGAAATCGTAAATAGAAGTAATATGTTAGCACATAGAATGTTTCTATGTATCCAAGATGACTTGAAAAAAGAAGAAAAGATGAGTAAATTTGCGCTAACAGAACTTATTCTAAAAGCTGTTGAACATCTTCCTTTGTTTAAGCGTCAAAAAACACAAGAAGAAGTTGGAAGATATCTTGATTTGTTTAGGAATAAGAATAGATTGCAAAATCTAGATTTGGAATAAAAAAGGAGACTAAGGATGTCACACTACAGTAAGGTCAAAACAAAGATGATGAAGATTTCGGCGCTATCCACAGCTCTTCAATATATGGGATTTAAAAGCCATATGATTGAAACCTCTGAAGAACTGATGGAACTAAAGGGATACGCTGGTGATATGCGTTCTCAGAAAGCTCATGTTCGAATCAAGGGAGCGGGATGGAGAGGGCAAAACTATGTTGGCGGTGCTTCTAACGATCTAGGTTGGGAGCGTAACGAAGATGGTTCTTTGTCGTTTCATGTTTCCGATTACGATCGCACCAAGCATAATTCAGCTTGGCAAGATAAGCTTGCACAACAATACAGTCGCGCTGTTATTGAAGAGCAAGTTACTGAAAATGGTTGGGAACTAGAACAGGTAGAGGAAACCGAAGAAGGTTTCTTGCGACTTGTAATCAATAACCCCTATTAAGAAAAGGACAAGACAATGGCTAAAATTGAAGTTATCATCGACAAGAAAGGTAATGCCAGTATTGACATTACTGGTGTTGAGGGCATGGGTTGTCAATCTATTTCAGACAAGCTAACTGCCGCTCTTGGCACTGTTGAAGATGTCCAAATTAAACCAGAGTATTATGTTGAACTAGATACTCTTGAGCAATATCAGCAACTTGCGGAAGATGAGTAAGAAAACACCCTTAGAAAGAATAGAGCAATTAAAAGAAAACGGAAAGCTTGTTGAGGAATTTCCTGCCTTTGAAGCTGCTCTGTTCCATGATGGAGGGCTTAACCATGCTGAAACTATCTATCAGCATCTTGTAGATTGTTATAGTTATGCAGTTAAAGATGGAGCGCCTCTTATTCTTCAACTAGCTGCACTTATGCACGATATTGGAAAACCTGCCTCAGCGGTACTTGTTAACAGAGATGGTAAAATTGACTATAGTTTTCATAATCATGAAGTAGTTGGAGCAAACATTGCTTACGACTACACACTGAAGCTTTATCCAGGAAAGAAAGGAATGGCAGCCAAGGTTGCTCACCTTGTAAGACACCACATGTTTCATCTTGGGGAAGCTTCTAATAAGTCAATAGAGAAATGGCTCTACACTGTAGATATCGAATGGAAAACTCTGTTTGACTTAAGAGTCTATGATCGTATGGCGAACAGAAAGAAAAAAGATCGACCAATTGTTACTCATGAAATGAAAACAACTAGAGAAAGAATTGAAGAAATTTTATCGACAAAGATTGTTATGAAAAGCCAACTTCAGGTAGATCAAAGTGTTATTGCTGCTATACCATCTAAGTATAGAAAATATATTCTTACTAATTTAATGGGTCTTATCAACAAAGGAACTATTCCTCATACAAAAGAGAGTGTTTCTGAAAGAGTAGAGGCCACTCTAAAGAGCTTAAA
>Ga0100403_1003466_pt1 | contig 11721 bp, 13 predicted proteins | sample CryGeymet201501t_FD_83663 | JGI IMG/M metagenome (GOLD analysis project Ga0100403, IMG submission 83663) | Groundwater microbial communities from Crystal Geyser aquifers in Utah, USA - Crystal Geyser metaG 2015-01t | ecosystem: Environmental > Aquatic > Deep subsurface > Groundwater | place...
CTAAAAAATATATTTTCCAATATGTTTTCTTGTCTTTTTTGGACTCATCCACTTCGGGGAATCCATTCAATTTAGTTTTTTTCTCAAAATCATAAAAAAAACTTGTTAACTTGATTCCGTCTTGTTGCACGCTTATACCTGTCTTACGACCATTATCTACCTCTATATCGTAAGGGTGCAATTTTACAGGTTTTTTGAAATCTACATTGAATATTTTGCAAGCAAAATCTTGAAAATAACGACTAGATGTTGGGATTGTAAGCTGTGCATCCTCGAATTCAATAATACATTCTTCCCCATATTCACCATCTCTTACGGTAATGTTATTAATTACAGCTTCCCAATTAGAGAATACTAATTCGTTTTTTGAGCCCTTGGTGCCGTCTTTAAGCTCGTAATCCCTTCTACGGCTTCCTTCTGTTCCTTCTGGTACAGTCTGGACAATATTACCCCCTACAATTCGTAGATATACTCTACTTGATTCTTTGATTTGATTTCCTGGCATAATTTTATTTATTAATTGATATTGATAATGTAATTGGCATTTCTATTTGCCTAGGATTTTGATTTTTATTTTCTTCCGCCCATATTTTTTTTGCTGATAAAAATAAATCCATTTGATTTTCTATTTTTTTGAATTTGTATTTTTGCTTGTTCAATTTGTATCCAATTTGTAAAATACCAAGATTAATGGGCATTTTGCTTATATCTAATCCAATATCTATACATTTTGCTAATTCTCCATAAGAAGAAATCTGTAATTCATATTCCTTGTAGATTGATTGTGAAGTCTTATAATCTATAACCCATAATTCATTATTTATCATACAGATAAGATCGATAGTACCTCCATAGCCAACTTCATGATTAATACCACTTACTTCTGTTGCAAGTAGAGTAGGTTTTGTTTTTTTCCACCATACTACAAATGACATAATAGCCATCCATTCTTCATAAGAATAATTGTCAATATGTAGCTCCTGATTGAGTAATAATAATGAAATTCCTTCGTGTACATTAGACCCTCTTTCTCCGGCTTCGTTTTTTATTTTTTGGGATTCTTCCCATCCATTATCAGCTATCCACTTCATTAATTGATAGCCCTTGGGCCATACTGAACATATCCAAGATGAAGATGGATAGTATGTCTTAGATATATCATCTCTGTACCATCTCTCATTTTCGAGAGTTATCTGGACCAATCCAGTGTCTTTATTTATTTCTCTTCTTTCGTGTTTCATTTGTTTTTTTAGTTAGTGTTTATTTTGCGTTTTAACGCTTTGTTTTTAGTGGGGTGGTAGTTGTATTCACTTTATGCCATATCGCTTGCGAGAGGGTTGTTAGTGAGTCTCTGCTTAAGTGTTATTAGTCTTCATTATATTCATTATATTCTATGGAAGCAGCTTCTCCATTAATTCTGTCGATGTCATAAGACTCATCAACTTCGTAAGGTTCTTCTTGATTTTCTTCATCAATCTCCATTTGGAAGTTTTCATCGATTTCCATTTGTTTTTTATTATATTGTAATGATTTCATTATATATGAGATTAAAAATAAAGTCAATAGTAATATTTTAACAATTCCAATTGTATTTTTGGCTCAATTCCTTTGTTATTCTCTCAATCGTTTCTTTTTTAACTTTGTTTTTTTCAATTTTGTAGGGTAGGTATTTCTTTTCTTCAATAATTGGTTCAATTTTTGCAATTGATTTTAAGTCATAAATCCCTCCCATCATTGTTACTGTTCCAGTATTAGAGCTTTTTGCTTTTATTATTTTTGTCGCAGATGAATCATTTATTTTTTTTGTAGTTCTATCAAAAAAAGTTATTAAATACATGTTTTTTAAATTATGATATTATTGTTTTTTGGCTCCTTGAAGCCTTTGATATTGTTATAGACATATTTAATCTTATTGCAATTTTTGGAATGAAATTCATCCTCAAGAAGTAAATCAAGTCGCCGAACGAACTCATCCTTGCCTATTCTTGTTATTAGATTGCAACAATGCCGAGCATATACCCTTGACCATTTTTGTGTATCTGCAAAATCCTCAATTCCAATCTTGCCCTTCAAGGCTACAAGCATTCTGTTGATTTCTTCATTTCCATATTCTGGGGGGGGCGCCGGAACTGGGGGGGTAGGAGAAAAAATTTCTTTTAGTGTGTTAGAAGAATTTTTCTTAAGATTTTTTTTAAAAGATTTTTTGGAAAATTGAGCTTGCTCTATTCCGATAGGAATATCTTTTTCATTCTTTTCATTTTTTATATTATTACATTCTTTAGTAGTGCTCATTTGTTGCTCATTTGTTGCGCAGTTGTTGCTCACTTGTTGCTCAAAGTGTTGCTCAAGTTGCTGATACTTATTCCAATTTATGATTGTAATAAGCCTATTTTTTGATGTAGTTTGTTGCTCAATCTGTTGCTCACTTTTGAACAGTTTTAGAATTCTATCAACCTTGTGTTCATTGATTCCGCTGACCTTAGCCAATTCTTTACGACTAGTTATAAATTGACCAGGCTTACAATGATAAATACTACCATTCCAAAGCCATTCTTTTTCCTTATGATTTGCCAAAAGTAATAAATGAAACCAAAGAGCAAAATAGTCTGGGGAATTAGACCATCCTTTTTCTTTTATTTGTCGGTGTATTTTTATCCAACCAATATTTTTCATTTTTGTAATTAAATATAGACAACGCCCTTCGTGCGACCCGTTCAAGAAGCACACAAAGAGCTGTGTCTATATTTAATTATTTATTTTTAGTTTCATTTTTGAACGGGATTATTTAAATCTACAAAAACTATATCATGGATATAAAATAAAAGTCAAGAGTATATGGGGTGTTTTGTTTGACTTTTAGATGTTTTAAGTTTATTTTATAGATATACAAAATAAATCAATAATCTTTTAAATTGTCCATGTATAACACGCTAATCTATGCCATTTTTAAAAGGAAATAAAGAAGCTTCAAAACAAAAAGGTAAACCTAAAGCAAAAACAGAAGCCTGGAATCATATTGTAGGGTGGCTTGTTGGTGATGGTGGTATTAAATTTAAAAAAATACTACAGGATTTATCGATGGGCGTTAAAGTTAGTAGAGAAGAAAAAGAGTTTTTAACACATTTTAAGGATTTACTTGAGTTCTATCAACCAAAATTATCTCGCAAAACAATTGTGGGAGATAAAGAAAGCCCTTTGTCACTTGATGTTATTTTAAGGGAAATTGAAGATGAAAATTAATCCAAAATTAAAAGATAAAAATTGGAGATTGAGCAATTTTTATAAAATTGTTGATAAAGAAAAAAATCTTATTAAATTCAAACCGAACAAAGTTCAAGTTGATTTTTCTAAAAATAGACATTCTAGAAATATAATATTAAAAGCTAGACAGCTTGGAATAACAACCTTTGCGTGTGTAGATTCACTTGATGATGTTCTATTTAATCGTAATTTTACCGCGGTAATAATTGCACATGAAAAAGATGCGGTAGTTAAAATTTTTAAAAAAGTAAAATTAGCGTGGGAAAACTTTCCAGCAGATTTAAAGTTGTTTATGGGATTTAAGGAGTTTACGGACTCTAAAAACGAGCTTAGCTTCAACAATGGTAGTTCTATTAGGGTAGCCCTGTCTTCCAGGTCAGACACGGTAAATAGACTTCATATATCAGAATTTGGGAAAATATGTAGAAAGTATCCACTTAAGGCAGAAGAGATTATAACGGGAGCTATACCATCAGTTCCCGAGGGTGGTAGAATTGATATAGAATCCACGGCAGAGGGGGAATTCGGTCAGTTCTATGATATGTTTTGGGAGGCTTATGACAGAGGAGAACCTAAAGCCGTTAAACAATTCAAAGCTTTCTTTTATCCGTGGACTATAAGCGAAGAGTATAAACTTGAAGGAAATTTTGATATTTCTCAAAAAGATATTGAATATGCCAAGAAGCACGGACTCACTCAGAAACAATTAAATTGGTATTACATAGAAAAACAGACGCTCAAAGATAAAATGACACAGGAAAATCCAACAACCCCAGACGAAGCTTTTGAGGCATCAGGGGTTAAACTATTCAGCTCAAGTGCTCTAGAATGGCAAAAACAATGGATTGTAGAAGGTGATGAATTAAACGATTGGACTTTATTTGAGGCTTACAAACCATCACACAGATATGCTATTGGAGCTGATGTTGCTGAGGGTGTAGGACAAGATAGTTCAACGGCAGTTGTATTTGATTTTACAGTTATGGAAGTTGTAGCTTGTTATAGTTCTAATCAGGTTGCACCAGATGTATTTGGTCATATTTTAGCTAAAATGGGCGAAAGATATGGATGGTGCTTAATTGCCCCAGAGCGTAACAATCATGGACATACGACACTTGCAGCTCTTAAGGGAATTTATGATAATATATATACCGAAATCAAAACAGATAAATTTTTAGATAAAACCACAGATAAGTTAGGATGGCATACTAATACAGCCACTAAACCTAAGATGTTCTTTGAGCTTAGCGAAGCCATAAATGATAAATTATTAAAAGTAATTTCTAAAAAACTACTTGTAGAGTTGAGGACTTACGATCAAGAAGATGTTTCAAAAACCAGATTTGATCCAGACCAAACTAAACACTGGGATTTACTAACGGCATGTGCAATTGTGTGGCAAATGAGAGGTGAAATCGTTCAAACATATATACCAGATCAACAATATAATAATAATTTTGACAGATATAGTCCTTTATAGTTGACAATTGAATCAGAAAATATATTATTAAGGCATAACATATCTCATCCTATGTCTATACAGGGCTTATATAAGGAAAAAAGAAGCATTGAATCTGTTAAATATTCCGAAAAGGAATTAGAATACAGAGCAAAGCTTATTCAGAATTTAGATAATGCAAAAAACCAAAGAACTCAAAAATGGGTAGAGCTTGATGATATGGATTATGAGACTTGGTATTGGCAAAACAAAAAAGCATCAGAATCTTATATTGAACCTAAACAAAACGAAGAGGATGTAAAAGTTGTAACAGGAACCACAAGAGAAAAGGGGAATATGCTTATAGCTACGCTATTGAATTACAATCTTGAAGCTGATATTACAGCTTTTGATAATAATGACACCGCTAATGATGAGATTGGCAGAATGATGGAAGCAATGGTAAGAAAATCAAGAACGCTTGAGATGGTAGATTATGAGCTTAAACGCCCATTAATATACAAAGAGTTAGTTAATCAAGGTACAGTTGTAGTTGAAGAACAATATCTTGAGTATTCTATTCCTGAAAAAGAAATCGAAGCTTTAGAGTGGAGTGAAGGTATTGACCCGAAGGGTATTGAATGGAAAGAAAATATCAATAAAGTATTTGGACATTGTGATTCTAATATGATTTGTGGTTTAGATGTTTTTTATGGGAATATGAGACAGTTTTTTATGGAGTTACAGCCTTATATGGTTATTCGTAGACGTATTTCAAGACAAGAGTGTGATAATATATATAAAAATTGGGTAAGATATAAATATGTACCCTATGAAATGGGTAAAACGGTTGATAGTGATGATAGAGATTACAATGATTATCAGATGATACAAACCGAAGTAGATTTTGTCGAAGAAATTAAATATTATAATAAGTGGACTAATGAGTTTATGATTCTGCTTAATGGGGTAATGATGATGCCTGTTAAGTTCCCATTAAGTTCAATACTTGGTATTAGTGAATACCCTCTAGCTAAAGGGGATAGTGAGCCTATCAGTATGAATTTTGCAATCTCTAGGGGTGTAGGATCAAAAACAAAAATGGATCAGGCTATAATGGATGAAATGTTCAAAATGATGATAGTTAAGACAAGAAAGAGTTTCAAACCTCCTATGTCTAACAGAACACAATTTACAATCGGTCCGGAAATATATATACCAGGAAAAATCTTCAAAGGAATCGATCCGGAAAAGATAACTCCTATTGGAGAACATGAAGGAGTAACTCCGGCTGAATTTAATATGATACAGTTTGTTAAAGGAATTATAGATCAAAATACAATATCGCCTTTAATGGAGGGACAAACTACAGGCGGAGTTACAGCTAGGGAAGTTATTGAACAAAAAAAACAAGGTATGATCAAAATAGGTATGCCTATGCTTGGAGTAATTAATTTAGAGAAAAGAATGGCTTGGCTGCGAATATATAATATATTAAGAAGATGGACTAAACCTATTGACTCTAAATTTGAAGATATCACAGGTAAAATAAAGAATGAATATATGAGTATAGATGTAGAAGATGAGTTTGAAAATGGCAAAAAGGGTAGAAGAGTGATAGAAATGACAGATGAAATATTACCAGAATCGTCACAGGTAGAAGCTGAGGAAGATATAATCAAACACTTTACGGGTGAGGACGTTAGAAAAACTTACGTTAATCCTAATATGTTAAGAGCTTTAAAATACAAATGGTTTGTTAATATTGAACCAACAGAAAAGAATACAGGTATGTTGAAAGCAGCTAGATTTGAAGAATTTGTAGGTAAGATGATGCAAATATTTAAACCTGTAGGTAAAATACCTAATATGGATTATGTAGGTGATAGAATGGCTTTACTTAATGATGAAAACCCTGAAAAGATTTGGGGAAAACAACAACCACAAGGCGGTCAAAATCCTATGGCTCAATTAATGGCACAAGCAGGAGGGCAACAAGGAGAAAGTCCTATAGCAGCACAAATGAACGCATCTCAAGCACAAGGGCAACCTAACTTGAGTATGAATACAATGGTTAATCAATAAATCGGTTCGGCTTTCCGTTATAAGTCGTGAAATATGAAAAAAATAATAAACTATCTTTACAATAAGTATTGTACTCAACCCATTAAAAAACTTTATATAGGTGGGATACAGCGAGAATTTACGACAGAAATATCTCCAACTATGGAGAAACAAATTGTAGAACAATGCAAAATCATGGTCGATAGTGTGGCTTTTCCACATGTTATAAACGAAGAACTAAAAAAACATATTAATATTTTTTTCTCTTTTGGAAGCTCTGAGGCTTTAAGGGAGCACTCTATATTAGCAATTAATTTAATTTTATCTATAGAGGGGGCTTTTAATTATTGGGCTTCACAAATACCAGACGCAAAAAAAGAATTTGACAAATATAAAGTATTATAATCAAAACACTATGAACCATGAAGAAGACAATCAGGATGAAGAGTTAACTCCTGAACAAATTAAAGAACTAAAAGAGAAAGCCTCAAGGGCTGATGAACTTGAAAAAACTCTTGCGGAAAAAGAAGAAGAATATTCTAAGTTATCTAAGAAAGAGTTTAATTTTAGAAATCTTGAGAAGGCTAAGGATGAAGAAAAGAAAAAACTTATGGAAGAATTTACAAAGGACAAAAATATGCAAGCTCAGGCGATTGTAGAGATTGAGCGTAAATTTTCACAAGCCGAACAGGCTAGACTTGATGATGCTGAAAATAGATTTCTCAATTCGTTTAATGATGAGGATTTTAAAAATAAACTCAAAGAAGCTGTTAAACATTCCATTCCTTTTCTTGGAGAGCCAAAAAATCCAGAAGAGCTAACTCAAAGATACAAAAGGGCACATGATCAAATAAAAGATAGTGTTAAAGTATCAGGACTTAATGCTTTTTCACCGACAACTACATATATGGATCAGCCAAGCGATAAAAAAAGATTTACTGATTCAGATCAGGGTAAAGAATTATTACATAATATATTGCCTAAAGTATTTCCAAAAATAGATAAATAACCAAATTAAACATGACTAGATTTGAAGAACTTAAACAAAAAGCCAAAGATAAAGGAGGATATTTAGCTTTAACTAAAGAAGAACAAGCTGAATATTCTGAACTTAAAGGTAAAGTAGAAGTAAAAACAGAGCCTACAATAACAATGACAAAGTCAGAGTTAGAAAAAATGATGAGTGATGCTATTAAGAACAATGAAACCAATAAGAATGTAATTAATGGTAAACTATTTGGAAAGTGGGCTGAGTTTAAAGAAGTTGATACTCAAAATCAAACAGCTACACTTAAGTTGTGGCAACCTACAATGGATAAAGAAGCTAAACTAATTATTGCACAAGATTATTTAAGGAATGATCTTGATGAGGCTACTAGAACCAACACTAAATTAATTTATCGTATTAGAACGCTTGATTCCAAGGGAAATGAAGAGTCTGTAGAAGCTGATTCAGTAACTTTAAGTGCTATCAACCAAACAGAAAGAGTAGAAATTATAAAAAATGATAGAAAGAAAATGCTTAAAACTGATGGTACAGTTATAGTAACTCCTAAAGACAAAAAAGGATATACTGTTAGGCGAGTAGATAGTAATAGATATGGCAACGCAGATAGTGGCTTTGAAGTGCCATTAGAGGTTGTTAAATACCGAGAAATCTTTACTTGCAGACGTAAAAGTGGGCAAGAATTTATAATAAATGGAATATATCTTAACTCATAATATGGATAAAGCTAAATTTGAACAGGAAACAAAAGAAAGACGAGAAATTAGAATAGATAAATTTACTAATGAAATCTTAAAAGAAATGTTAGAAGCTGAAATGGTATGGTTTTCAGCTCATTATGTAAGAAACAGATCAACCCAGATTATTGAAGAAACAATAAAGAAGCTGAATTTTAAAAATGAAGCTATAAAGCAAGCCCGCAAAGCATTCCTAGATGTTTTATTAGATAGTATAGACATATATACTTGGGAAGATGAAATTAAGCAGCTTAAAAAGGATTTAAAAGATCCGGCAAAGAAAGTTAAAGCAAAAGAAAGACTTAATTCACTAGATAGAATAATTGATGGGGTGCCAAGAGATAAGACCGAAGAAAGAGATTTAAAATGTGAAAGTATTTGTCAAAGCATTGCAAAAAAACTTTTAAGTAAAGAAAACTTATTAGATGATGTGAAATACTTGGAGGAAGCTATCGAGCTTGATAATGAATTGTTATTATCGGTACAAACCTATAACAGCATAGAAACTATGTTTACCCAGATGTATAACGGATTAGATAGAAGTTATGCAATGGCAAGTGAATATTTATGGGGGTGTCCTAGAGAAGAAATTACTTTAAATAAAATTGATAGATTGTTAAAAGATAGTGTTGCAAAAAAATAGAGTAGTACATATAATATAGTTAGACATCGGATTGATCCCACGTTAGAGGACTACAGGAAAGCATCTTGTGGTCTTTTTTCGTTTCACCACAGGAATATAATCGTAAGAAGCATCGATCACTTCACTTAGAAACAAGAGTTTTTATTAACTATTTAACAATTAAAAAAATGGCTTTTACACCAGCAAGTAGAGATTGGTCTAACATCAAACTACCAACAAAATTAAACACAACATATACAAAAGGAATGTTTGTTTATCACGATGGTACGGATTTAGTACCAGCAACTACAACAACACAAAGTAACGTAGTTGGTATTTTAGCAGAAAGTAAAGCATCTGCAGCAAATACCAACAAAATAGCCGTTATAGTTCCAAATTCTCCAAATGCAAAATTCTTTGCAGATGGTGGTTCAGGTACTTTAACTGCAGCACAAGAAGGTGCACTTTTTGATTTTGCGTCAGGAGGTTTAACAATAGATCAAGCAGCATCAACTTACGATACAGTACAATTAGTTAAGTATATCTCTGCAACTAAAGGAGTATTTAAACTTAACTACACATTAGGTATCGAAAACTAACATTTAACAATAAATTATTATGGCTGAAACAGCAGTAACAAAGATTTCTTTACTAGCTTTTCCAGACTTTGCGGATACCGTAGAAAGAATTCATAAAGTAGGAGATTCATTAGTAGAAGATCTAGAACAAGTAAAAAGTCTTTATCATAGTGAAGTAGTGCCCCCAAACACAGGAACTACTAGAATCTATGATGAATATGACTCAGAAACCTATGCTAAATTAAAAATAGAGAGTGGAGATGCTGAAAAGGCGAAAGCAATCAAAGGATGGTCAAAAACTATGACAATGAGACGTTTTGCCGCAGAAATTGATATTTCTTGGGAGATGAGAAGAACAGGAAAAGATCAACAAATTATCTCAAAACTTACAAATTTAGCTAAATTCGTTCCACAAAGAATGGCTTTAGATTTAACACATAGATTTACATTTGCTACATCTACTTCTTATACAGATATGGATGGAGAAACAATTGATGTTTCTATGGGTTCAGATACACCAACAGCTTTAGTAGATTCAACTCAAGACTTAACAGGTTCAACTGACACTTACTCAACAGTAATTACAGGTACACCTTCATTTTCTAAAGGAGCTTTTGAAATCGCTAGAGAAAGAGCTAATACTCAAATTGTATCAAACTTTGGAGAAAGAAGAGTTGTTAATTTTGACGCAATTGTTACAGGGGATGATCCTGCAACACTTGATGCGGTTAGAACTTTCTTACGTTCAAGCACTGATCCATCACAAACAAATCCAGGAGTGGAAAATACTTATATGGGAGTGGCGAGACATATTATATTACCTAGATTAGCCACTACAGCGGTTGGTGCTTATGATTCAACAAAAGCTAAATGGTGGTTCTATGTATCAACTCAAGAATCTCATGGGTATTTAGGTATTTGGGAACAACCAAATCTTAAATCTCCAACATCAGGAAACAACGGCGAAGATATTCATAACGACGACTGGACATTTTCTACAAGAGGTGCTTATGGAATTTGTTGGGTTGTTGCAAGAGGTGTTTTAGGTAGCTGTGCATAATTATCAATAATCTAATCGTTTATGTATCCCTTATGGGAGAGGAGGTGGAGGTGAATGACTAGATATAACAAACAAATATATGGCTTTAAATTTAAACTCAGGATACGGAATGCTTCAAGCTATTTCGGTGCGTGCAGTCGGTCCAACTTTTGGAAAAATGTTTGTAGTTTGTCCAACTACAGATACTAACTACAACAGATTAAGAGAATTATTTCCTCCAATTGATGGAGTTAATACTCTTTATTCAACTTTAGCAGATGCTTACGCGGCAACTACAACAAACTGTAATGATGTAATATTCCTTGCTGGACATGGAACTCATACATTAACAGAAATGTTGACTGTTTCAAAATCAAGAGTCCATTTTATTGGGCTTGAGGGAATGGGAAGATTAACAGCTCAAGGAGCTAAAATACAAATCGGAGTTACAGGTGTAGCCACAGATTTAGCACCAATTTTAAACACTGGTGTAAGAAACTCATTTATCAATCTTAAAATTATCAATGCTTCTACTACAAATGAAACTTTGTATGGATTTATTGATAATGGAGAAGGTACTTTGATTGAAAACTGTTCTATAATGAAGACAACCGGTCTTGATGACGCTGATCATGCTCATTTCTGGATGGCTGGAGATTCTTGTACTTATAAAAATCTAGTACTTGGACAATCTAATATTCCTAATACCGCAGCAGGATTCGGTATTTTGATTGATGGCAAAACAGGTGGTGCTACAGACGGTACTGTTAAAGAAAATTTCATTGAAAATCTTTATATTAATATGTCAGTTGGTGGTTCAGTACAAGCAACATCATCTTTTATTAAAGTAGCAGATGCCTCAGCTTTGAATTTTGGAAATATAATCAATAGACCAGTTTGTAATAATTTTATACCATCAGGTGGTACAGTTATGACAGATGCTATTTTATGTCCAACAGGAATTGTAGCAGGCTCA
>Ga0100403_1003467_pt1 | contig 11720 bp, 14 predicted proteins | sample CryGeymet201501t_FD_83663 | JGI IMG/M metagenome (GOLD analysis project Ga0100403, IMG submission 83663) | Groundwater microbial communities from Crystal Geyser aquifers in Utah, USA - Crystal Geyser metaG 2015-01t | ecosystem: Environmental > Aquatic > Deep subsurface > Groundwater | place...
AGGCTCTGGGAAGTGAAAATGAGTTCCTTATTCGAATAGGCACTGCACAAGGAAAGAGCGAATCAGAAACCAACGCCCTTTTGAACGAGACGATCAAGAAGATCACATCTGGCCTTCAGGAAAATTTTGCTCAAGAAGCTCCAAGCGTTCGTCGAGTCGACACGGTTGGCCCTCAGGTAGGAAGTGAATTGAAGAAAAATGGAATCCTAGCGGCCTTTTACGCTCTTTTATTGATCCTTATCTATATTGGTCTGAGATTTGATTACCAATTTGCGCCTGGAGCTGTGTTTTGTTTGTTCCACGATGCGATTGTTACCATGGGTCTTTATGCCATTTTTGATCTTGAAGTGACTGTTCAGACCATGGCGGCCATTCTAACCATCATTGGTTATTCATTAAACGATACGATCATTATTTTTGACCGAATCCGTGAGAACACCGAGGTTTATAGAGGGAAAGATCTACGTTGGTTGGCCAACCGATCAATGAATGACACTCTATCTAGAACAGTGCTGACAAGCTTAACAACTTTTCTCACTGTGACGGCCATGTACTTCTTGGCAGGTGGGGTTATAGCTGACTTCGCATTGACGATGATGATTGGTATTGTTCTTGGAACTTACTCAACAATGTATGTGGCAATTCCTTTGGTGCTTTTCTTTGATAAGCTCCAAAAGTCATTTAAGTCCTCATAGGAAGGCCTGCCACCATGGCAAAAAGCAAAAAGTCGGAAGACGTCACCTCTCGAATCACTAAAAAGATTTTGGATCGCGTGCGTATCATTAAAGACTCTCTCCCAGTCATTGGGAAAGAGCGTGCGATAAAGAAGAAGAAGGCTTCTAAGGTCATAAAGAAGCCTTCGAAAGCGACGACAAAGGTTTCTAAGGCAAGCGCTCAGGGCTCAAAGAAAAAAGCGACTTCTAAAAAAGTTAGTAAAAGTGGAAGCAAAAAAACAAAAAAGAGATAAAGCGGTTGTTTTGCTTTCCTCAGGTTTGGACTCCACGGTCAATTTGGCTATCTCGGCCAAAGAATTTGATGTGGTTTTGGCAATGACCTTTGACTACGGACAAATGGCAGCGCCAAAGGAGATTTTAGCCTCTCGAAATCTGTGTGACTCTTTATGTATTCATCATCAGGTGATCGATATCAAGTGGTTCTCTGATTTTAGCCAATCGGCTCTGAACCGTAAGCAAAGCCTTCCGCTGGATGAGCAGCTCGATATTGCAAATCATGATTCGTCTGTCAGTTCAGCGAGGCGGGTGTGGGTGCCAAATCGCAATGGAATTTTTTTAAATATAGCGGCCGGATATGCAGAAGGGCTTGGTGCTCGATTTGTCATTCCTGGTTTCAATAAGGAAGAGGCCTCTACTTTTCCGGACAACTCCCAGTCTTTTATTGAAAGTTTAAATGAGGCGTTTGCTTACTCCACTGAAGGCCGAGTGAAGGTCATTTGTTTCACAACCGAGATGGAGAAGACAGAGATTGTAAAGGTCGGTCTTGAAAAGGGCGTCGATCTCTCTCAAATTTGGCCCTGTTACCAGTCTTTAAGAAATTGGTGTGGGTCATGCGAATCATGTTTGAGGTTTAAGCGGGCTGTCGAAGCCAATGGCCTTGATTTTAGTGAACTCAAATCGAAGTCTGGAGATTTTAATGAAATTTAAACTTCTAGAGAAGCCCATGGTCTACGACGGCTCTCAACTGCGATCTCTTAAGAATTATCTTGAGCATGACTTGCTCGGTGACTCCATTTTAAGTTTTCTAGGGCCTTGTCAGGTCTCTTTGGCTGAAATGGTGGACGGTGAGGATAAAAAAGAAAAGGCCAAGATCTGCTCTCAAGAAATGGTTCACTTTGTATTAGAGATTTTCCATCAATCTCTTTTTTCAGCGGTTTGCTTGCAAAGGTTGATTGCTGATTTAGCTATCTCCCGGATCATCGATCTTTCAGATCACCCAGAGCGAAAGAGTCTTAGGCGAAATGGAGATGACATTTATCTTGATGACTTGAAGTTAAGTATATCGGTGGCCACCTCAAGTCCGGTGAGTCAGTTGATTCATTTTGCGGTGAATACAACAACAGATGGAACTCCGGTGCCAACAATCAGCCTTAAAGAGTTGAATGTGAACCCGATCACTTTCGCAAACCGTCTTGGAAAATCCATTCAGGAGGAGTTTCTAGACATTCAAGAAGCGACGACAAAGGTTCATTGGGTGCAGTAGGGTTTGGAATTGAGCCCCATTGAATCCCATTCCGGGACCCAACTCTATTGGTTAAAAAGAGCTATTTACAGATATTGACGTTGTCGACCACTTTTAAAAGCTCGGCCGTTGTTTGGCTGTCTCTTAACGGGAGAACCGTTCCGCTGGCACGACTCTCATCAATGAGATCTAAGTTCAGTTCTCCGACAACCATGCTCTCCAAATTGGGTTGCCCTTGAGCAAGAATTCCATCTCGCGAAAAGGGAAAGTCACTTGGAGTCAGAATAGACGCTTGGCCATAGTTCATCGAAACGGCTGGAACCATGGGAAGAGATCCCACAGTGCCAGAATGAATAACAAAGAGTTGATTCTCGATGGCTCGCGCTTGAGCGCAATATCTTACTCTTAAAAAGCCTTGTCGGTCATCGGTGCAGCTCGGGACAACAAGGATGCGAACACCTTCCCTTGCAGCGACACGAGCAATTTCAGGAAACTCCACATCATAGCAAATCGTTACAGCGATTTTCCCAAACTCCGTTTCAAAAATTCTCAAGCGTTCTCCGGCGCTGACAATCCAGTCCTCAGTTTCGAAGCGAGTCATATGAAGTTTGACTTGGCTTTCCGCTCGATTGGAGTTTGGTCCCACAACATAGGAGCGATTATAAATCTTAGATCGGTCTTCAGAAAAGCTGGGGATGGTTCCACCAACAATATGAACCTTGTACTGATGGGCAAGTTCTAACAAAAGATTTTTTACCCTTTCTTCTTGATCAGCCAAGCGACGAATCTGTTCACGAATGGGCTCTTTTGTATCCCCAAGAGTGAGCAGCTGAGTTGTGAAATATTCGGGAAAAACTAAAAGTTTAACTTTGTAGTCTTCTGCCGTTTCCACAAGACTCGAAACCTGATCTTGGAACTCTGAAAATGATTTGACGGGACGAATGTAGTATTGAAGGGTTGCCACTCTGATTTTATTCATGGCTTTAGCCTTCCATTAATCGCCGATGGAATCAAGGTTCACTCGGAAATTGATAGAAATAACGGCAGAGCTCCCTAGGCTTTCTTCTGGACGTGAAGATGAAGTGGAATAGGTTTCACCCATCCTCATATTTTGATCAAACAGATAGGAAGTTTTTAGCTCCGCAAGAAGTCCTTTCTTAATTGGAGCCTTAAAAAAGAGACTCAGCTCCTTTTCATCCAGGTAGAGGCGCTCTTGTCGGTTGGTTCGCTCATAAAGAAAGTAGCTGGATTGCCTCCAAGAAGAGCTGAGTCCAGCCTGAAGAAAGGGAGGACCATAGGAAAGTTGAGTGGAGTAGAAATAGGGGCCCACGGACAACCTGAAGCTCCATTTTCTAAAATCAAAGTAGCTCACACTCACAAAGGGAGCGCCTAATGAATAAGTCCATCCGGATTCTGTCCGAATCACATAAGTAAATCCTGGCAATGGAATATCTGGCAGAAAGGATCTGGTGTTTGAGTAGTTCAAAATAAAAAGCCAGTAGTTGTCTTTTATTTCTCGTAAATCCTCTTTAGGGGCGAGAATTCCATTAAAGTTTATTGTGGTCTCATAAAATGAGTGAAAGGGGCGATCACTTGGTGATCTCACTCCGGCTTCAATGAGGTACCTTGAGCTCGTTGTCCATTCAACAAGGCCTGAAAATTCTGGATCCTCAAGGGTTTGACCAAAAAAAGTCCTTTTTTCAAATTGGTCGAGCAAATATCCGGCTTGGACGCGGTAAGCGCAGTTTTCTGCCAAGGCACAGTCGTATTTCTCAGAAGTGATTGCAGCGCTGCTTGTGGAGAGCTTTCCATAAGGAGAGCCCCAAGTGGATGTCGGTTGTTTGTGAGAAATTTCGAGCTGGCCCGCCTTTCGGCCACCATAAAGCTCCTTAAATGCCAGTCCTTGAGCTAAAGCGGTCCCTGAGCAGAGAGCCAAAAGGAAAAGAGTGATTTGAAACAAAGATGAGCCCCATTGAAGTTTAATCATAGAATCTCGCAGAAAAGTGAGCAGAGCCCAGCTCCACTGAGGTTGGACGGAGAGGTCTTTGACTTGGTCGATAAGAATGAAAAATCAGACCGCTTAAAAACACCAATAAAGTGTAATGGAGCTGAGAGGAGGGGACAAGAGCTTATATAGCGATAACTTCTTTCACTTCCGGAACGGCTTCCTTGAGGCGAGTTTCAATTCCCTCTTTTAAAGTGTAGGTCGAGCTCGGGCAACCTGAGCAAGCTCCCAACATATGAAGGTAAACCACACCTTCTTTGAAGTCTTGAAAGATGATATCTCCGCCATCCATGCTGACGGCCGGACGGATTTCATTTTCTATGATGGAGAAGATTTTCTGAGTCAAAGGGTCTGAAAAGTCTTTTTTAACTTCATTCTCAGAGCTCTTTGGAAGAAGGCTTTTTAGCCCACTTTCAACATGCTCTTGAATGATCTGCGCGAGGGGATCGGCCAAAGTTTCCCAATCCACCCACTCCTCTTTTGTGATTGTGACAGATTGCGGAGAGATCAATACCCCTGCGCACCAGGGAAAGCCGAAGAGCTTTTGTGCCAGCGGAGATTCAGAAAGCGAGCTCTCCTTCTTAAAGTCTTGGGTGCGATCAGCCAATGGCTGAGCGGTGACGATGAAGCGAAGAGCCTGGGGATTCGGAGTGGATTCGTAAATAACTTGATTCATAAGGACCACTATCTCCCATTTGCTCGTGTCTCACAAGTGTAACCGACCGAACAGGAGTTTTTATCTCTCGTTTCTACGAAGGCCCTTCTCGCAACACTTCCTGACGTGCAGCCAAGAATATGCACTTCGTCAGCGACGATGGAGTAGGTTCTCTTGCGGAGGCCGGCCTCATTCAGTCTCAATTTACCGAAGACCTTCACAGCAGCTCTCACCTCAGAACACGTGGAAGTGTCCGCGTTGACTTGAACGATGGACTGAGCCCGGCTGCCACTTTGAAGTTCTAATTTTACATTCATTGGACGATCACCGCCACCACCTCCCCCGGCAGATTGGGCCAAGGCGGTCGTGGCGAAAGGCGCTAGAAGCAATAAAAAAGCTAATGTTTTCATTCTTCATCCTTTTTTAAAGGTTTCATTTGAGGGATCAATCCATGGTCAAAGCTTCCGAAGTCCACGCCGACGTGGGTCCAACCGACAATTTGGGTGCCCTCAACCTCTGCAGACCTGTTGATGAGCTCTCTGAGGGCGCGATTGACGGAGGCATAAAATTCTTTTTTCAACTCTGGGGTTGTGACGACGAAGAGATTTTCATAGTTGCAAGGCCCCTCTTCAGAAATGTGAGTTAGAAATCCAAGCGCAATATTTGTGAACTCGTGAATGTTGATTTCGCCCAAATCCAAATGGGACTTTTTCACTTGGACATTTCCTATTTCCGTCAAAGTCCAGTGGCCATGCTTTAGGAGAGAATTTCTAAGCGCGCGATACTCTGACTTTGAGATTAAAAGAGAGGTTGCGAGGTCTTCGATCTCATCGACGTGCTTGAGCGGTGGAACGGAGGCTCCCATGAAAACCAAAAAGAAGCGAAGGTCTCTCTTGAGAAGTGCTGCCAGTTCATTCTGACTAAAGACAAGGGTCGAGGTGAGAGTTTGGCTAAGCAATTTTCGAATCCTCTTCTTTGGATCGCTCTTGGTCAATCAGAGACCTTTTTCTAAATGCGCTTAAAAACTGAACCAAAGTGTCTTTTTCGATGGAAGGGAGGAGTTCCAGTTGAGATTGAACCTGGGTCATAGAAGCCTCTGTCAGCCCAGCTTCAACACGAATCAGCTTCAAAACATCGATGCCTAAGTGGTCTAAGAGCGCGATAAAAGTCGATGCATGAATGTCAGATTTTCCATTGAGAAAGTTAGATAGCTGAGGGGCACTCATTCCAACGGATTGGGCCAATTGGGATTGGGTTGAAGTTTTTTGTCGCAAAAGTGCGGAGACCGTGGGTCCAGGACCTTTTTTGTTGAATGAGGATCGGTCAAATTTGGCCAAGAAAACCTCCGACTTAACGATTCTTATAACTTCTCTGTTATAAGGGAACCTGCGTCGTGCGCAAAGTGGGTCATTCTGTTTTGTAAACTCTACATCTAAAACCAATGTCATCAACGGCCGAGCAAAAACAAAAAGGCCCACCTGAGGTGAGCCCTAATGTCGTCAATCCTTCGAAAAGAACCAACTTTAATCATCTGGATCAATTAGTTTGCTTTAACGTATTTTCCGTTTACACAAACATAAGAGGTTGTGATCGCGCGATCGAGCTCATCAACTTCTGTGAAAAGTGATCGTCGGCCTTCTACGCAACCTTTTCCAACGGTCTTTGTCTTAGGGAAGTAGCTGCCGTTTTTGCAAGTGCGAACAACGTTCACCATTCCATCAAGTGGAGCTGGACGTGGCTCATAGAAAGACTTTTTAGATCCTTCGGCGCAAGCAGAAACCTTCATTTGAGGGCCGTCGTCGTAGTTGTATTGTTCAGCATCAAGTTTGCCTGCGAAAGCGATCGATCCAGAAAGAGCTACAACTGCAGCAAGTACCAATTTAGTCATGTTTATTCCTCCGTTTATTTTGTTTTTAAAGGGATTATCCCCGCCTTGAGATGAGTTATGGAGGATGTAGGGAATACATGCAATTCGGCTCAATTTTGTAATTTATAGAATTTGTAAATGCTGTATTGTCAGGGTTTTGCTTTTCCGAGGGGATTTGCGCTCTTAGTGAGGCGGAAAAGCACAATGCAAAACTGCGTCACTTTCTTTTCACTTTTAAAGCCACCGCAGTGAGGCTCACAGACATGGTCAAAATTGAAAAGCTTCCCTATCGCCTTGTTGCCTTGGAGACTAAATTATGGGAAATCTTTACGAATTATCGATCAACAACAATTTAAGACATCATAACAGGAGCACAGATGACGCCACGAGTAAGGGAGATATTGAGTTGGTATGGGGCCGATAACCCAGGAGTTTTAACAAACCTCGCTCGCATGTTGAATCATGGTCGTCTGGCAGGAACAGGTAAAATGGTGATCTTGCCTGTGGATCAAGGCTTTGAGCACGGGCCTGCAAGAAGTTTTGGCGTGAACCCTAACGGATATGATCCTCTTTACCATTATGGTCTCGCTGTTGAATCGGGATGCAACGCCTATGCAGCTCCACTTGGTTTTCTTGAAGCCGGAGCCAGAGAGTTTGCTGGTGAGATCCCTTTGATTTTAAAGGTCAATAATTCAGACAGTTTATACTCTGGAAGTGGCAATCCAATCTCGGCGATGACCTCTTCCGTGGACGATGCCTTAAGACTCGGCTGTGCGGGAATTGGTTTTACGATCTACCCAGGATCAAGCGAACGAAAGCAAATGTATGAAGAGATTCAACAGGCCGCCGCTGAGGCGAAAGCCGCAGGCCTTGCCGTGGTGATTTGGTCCTACCCAAGAGGAGAAGGACTGTCTAAGCAAGGTGAAACAGCCATTGATGTGGTGGCTTATGCCGCTCAAATTGCAGCTCAATTGGGAGCCCATATTATCAAAGTGAAGCCTCCAACCGATCATCTTGAACAAGCCGAAGCGAAGAAGGTCTTTGTCACTCAAGGAATCAAGATCGCGAAACTCGAAGATCGCACTCGCCACGTTGTGGAGTCCTCTTTTGCGGGTCGGCGAATCGTCATCTTTAGCGGTGGAGCCGCGAAGGGAACCGATGAGGTGCTAGAGGAAGTGAGAGGGTTGGCCCAAGGTGGAAGCTTTGGAAGCATTATGGGCCGAAATGCCTTTCAAAGACCAAAGCAAGAAGCTGTCGAGTTGCTTCATGCAGTGATGGACATTTACAAAGGCTAAAAATCAAGAGGGAGCCGATGGAGAATTTTTTAGGAGCTCCTTAATAGAAAGAAAAAGGCGGGACATTTTGGAATCAACTAAAGACAATCCTCTTCGTGCAGAGAAAAAGAAAAAAATGTTGGCCTTGAGGGAAAAAGGTTTGGAGCTTTTCCCTCATAACTTTAAGCCCTCCATCAAGGCGGACGAGCTGCATGAAAAATACAATCACATAGAAACGGGCCAGGTGCTTGAAGAGGTGAAAGTCACCATGGCCGGTCGGTTGATGACCCATCGAGACATGGGGAAAGCGGCGTTCTTCAACATTCAAGACCAGGATGGCCGCATTCAAGGTTATGTGAAAAAGCAGGAGCTGCCCGAAGAAGATCAACAGTATTTTGATGGTGTGGATCTGGGCGACTGGGTCGGAATTCAAGGCTATGTTTTCAAGACCAAAAAAGGGGAGTTGAGCGTCCATTGCACGGGATTTAAAATCATCACCAAGACCATCGAGCCACTTCCAGAAAAATATCATGGTGTGGCCGATGTGGAAATCAAGTATCGCCACAGGCACTTGGACTTGATCAGTGATGAAGATTCCAGAAAGGTCTTTAAGACCAGATCTTTAATCATTCGGGAGATTCGTCGATTTCTTGATGGCCGAGGTTTTTTAGAGGTTGAAACACCCGTTCTTCAGCCCATTTATGGAGGAGCAGCCGCTCATCCGTTTTCCACTCACCATCGCGCCCTGGACATGAAGCTCTTTTTGAAAATCTCTCCGGAGCTTTACTTGAAGCGATTGATTGTTGGAGGTTTTGAGAAAGTTTACGAAATCGGAAAAAACTTTCGAAATGAGGGAATTGATCGATCTCACAATCCAGAATTTACCATGCTGGAGTACTACGAGGCTTACACGGACTATTTGGATCAAATGAATCAGTTTGAAGAGTTGATTTGTCATGTGACGGAAAAAGTGAAAGGAACTTTGAAGTTTGAATATCAGGGAAAGCCGATTGATTTTTCGCGCCCCTGGAAGAGGGTCACTGTCCTCGGTGGAATTCAGGAGTTTGGTGGATTTGATGCCAACAGTCTTACTGACGAAGATCTATTTAAAAAGTTGAAGGAACTCGGCTCTGACATGAAGACTCCGGGAACTAGGGGGCAGATGATCATGGAGGCCTTTGAGTTGGTCGCCGAACCAAAGCTTTGGAACCCCACAATTGTAATGGATTTCCCTAAAGAAGTTTCTCCTTTAACAAAAGCCCATCGAAGTGAAGAGGGCTTAGTTGAAAGGTTTGAGCCGATAGCGGCGGGAATGGAAATAGGCAACTCCTACTCGGAGCTCAATGATCCTTTGGATCAACGGACTCGCCTTGAGGAGCAAGAAGCACAGCGGATTGTTGATGAAGAAGCCCAGCCTATGGATGAAGACTTTCTCCATGCTATTGAAACGGGGATGCCTCCAACCGGGGGTGTGGGAATTGGAATTGAGCGAATTGTGATGATTCTTACGGATCGTCCGAGCATTCGAGACATTATTTTCTTTCCGACAATGAAGTTTAAGTGAGACAGAGGTCTTCAATTTCAACCAAACCGTAATAGCTCTCTATGGGCTCTAACGATTTGCTTTAATTAAATAGAAGTGAGGTTGTATGGAGTCATTGAGATCGAGCGATAAGACACCCAGTGTTTTTCAATGGTTGTTGATTGGAATGACGGTCCTTCTGGGAGCTTCGTGTGCTCTTCCCACTCGAGTCTCTCAGACTTCAGATCCTTTGTCTCGAATTCAAGATAAGGCGAAAGTTCCATTAAAAGTTTTCGATGAAACCATCGTTCTGGATGCGCGCTCCGCTTTTTCTTATGGTTTAGGTCACTGGAGTGAAGCCATTCATTTCCCATGGGAAAAACTCTCTGAATCTATCGAAACAGGTCAGCTTCCAAAAGATCCATCCAAGGTTTGGCGGTCGTTGAGTTTGATCGGCGTGGATCCTCTGACTCCGGTCATCGTGGTTGGAGATGGAATAAAGGGAAGTGGTGAAGAGGGTCGTTTGGCTTGGGCCTTGCTCTATTATGGTCTCATTGATGTGCAGACGGTGGCTCAGGACGCCATAGATATTTATCTGACCCAGACTCCGACGAGACCTCAAAAAAACGTTCAAATGTGGCGCAAGGATCCCAGAGAGAGCTTACGAATTGATCGCCAAGAGTTTATGAAGAAGGTGGTTTTACCCAGGGTCAGCCCCGATGGCAGAAAAGCTTTGTTTATCGATGTAAGGTCAAAGGAAGAGTATTTCTCAAAATCTGGCGGTGTTTACAACGAGCCAGACATTGAGGCTCTTCATATCGAGTGGAAGGAGTTTTTCGGCGAAGACGGTCGGCCCAATCTAAAAATTCGAAAGCAGATCCTCGCCTTGGGCTACTCTTTGGAGGATGAAGTGATTTTGTTTTCCAATCGCGGTGTCAGATCAGGTGCCGCTTCTTACTCGCTCATAGCAAATGGATTTAAAAGAGTGAGAAACTTTGTGCCCGGCGAAGTTACTGGTGGGAATTGACCCAAAAAGACTGAAGATCTTCTGAGAAAGCCTTCGGATCTTCCATGTTATAAGAATGGCCGTGTCCCTTCAAAATTTTAAACTGAGAGTAGGGGATCCATTTTGACAGTCTCTCTGAACCCTCAACGGGAAGAACTAAATCCTTCTCTCCGTGAAGGATAAGAGTGGGAAGGTTGATGTCCTTCATCCGCTCAACAATATCAATTTTGTGGATTAAAACCTCAGGAACACCAGTGAAGATCGGTGAATCCACATTGAAGGTGGCGTCCGCGATTTTTTTGAAAAGATCTGATTGGATGTCCACATTCTCAATCGTGGCCGCAATCACTTGGTCGCAAAGAGCTCTGTTTTCCGAAATCATTTGAAAGTGACCCATTACCTGCTCTTCAGGAAGTTCAAGCTCGATGCCTCTTGGGCCAATGCTATCTAAGAGAGTGAGGCTTCTAAAAGCCTGTGGTTCTTCTAAAATGGCCAGCATGGCAATCAGACCACCCGTTGAGTGGCCAACCACATTCACACTCTGAAGGTTCAAATGTTCGATAAGTTTTAAGTAGTCCTTAGCAAACTCTGTAAAATCGATGTCCTCCTTGGAGTTTAATCCTTTGGAAAGCCCGCAGCCTCTCCAATCAGCAATCACCATTCGGCCGTTTTTCTTAAGCCCACTTTTTTTAACCGAATCCTTAAAGGCCTCTCGAGTGGGGTGCCACCAAAGGTGACAAGCCAAATTCCCATGAATAAACAAAGAGTCTTGGTCACAGAGACCTTCATGAACTTCATAATAGAGCTTAAATCCATCAAGGTCTAAGTAAGCCATTAGAGAGTCATCCCACCGTCTACACTTAAAACAGCTCCGTTGACGTAAGAAGCCTCATCGGAAGAGAGGTAAAGGCAGGCATTGGCGATGTCTTGCACCTGACCCATTCTTTGAACCGGGACTTTCGCTACAATGGATTGAAGCACTTCCTCAGGCATTTTTTCGGTCATTTTTGTGGCGATAAATCCTGGTGCAATGGCATTGCTCGTAAACCCTTTTCTTCCAAGCTCTTTGGCCCAGGTTTTCGTCATTCCAATCACTCCGGCTTTTGCTGCAGCATAGTTGGTTTGACCAAAGTTTCCGTAAAGGGCGACCACGCTGGCCATATTGATGATTCGTTTGTTTGAAGAATTTTCATTG
>Ga0100403_1003468_pt1 | contig 11719 bp, 20 predicted proteins | sample CryGeymet201501t_FD_83663 | JGI IMG/M metagenome (GOLD analysis project Ga0100403, IMG submission 83663) | Groundwater microbial communities from Crystal Geyser aquifers in Utah, USA - Crystal Geyser metaG 2015-01t | ecosystem: Environmental > Aquatic > Deep subsurface > Groundwater | place...
CTTGACTCCCCGCCGGTTGGTGAACGCATGATCAAAAGCGAAGTGGCACCCCGGTAGCATAAACGGCTCCAGGCAACGTAGCCCATCATGATAGGGATCACGGAGAGTTTCGGGGGAGCCAACATACCAGATGATCTCTTCGATGCCGTACTCTTCTTGCAGGATTCGCACCGCTTCTCGGAGTTGTGCCCGGTCCGCGTTTTTCACACCCACGGCCTCGCACAACTCCCATTGATTGATCCACATGCCACGGGTATCAAGCCCGCGTGCCTCGGCCAGCCGCCGTGCATCATCTTCCTGGTGATTATCAGCCTTTGGGTAAATCCACCAGTGTTGCCCACCAGGATTGTGGATCATGAGCCGCTTAAAGCCATTGGCCTTAAGGATCGGACCGTCTTGATGCGCCCACTCGACCCACCCTTTCTCCAGGATAGGGCTAGTGGCCACGGACCGCGATATTCGATCACCTCCGTTACGGAAGGCGATCTTTTCGCCACCATACAAAGGCGCGGCTAGCAAACAGATAAGTGCCAGAATCTTCATCATGAGGCGATTTCTCCCAGGTTCATTTTTCGAGTTTGCCGATCACGCGGTCGAGGATCTTGCAGACCTCGCCGTTGCTGCGGGTGCATTGCTCGATGACGGTCTGGCTGCTGAGCATCGCCTCGGTGTTCTGCTTCAGGAGCTCCGAGTTCTGGCTGATGACAGTGGCCTGGGCCTTGTTGTTTTCGAGGAGCTGTCCGCGAATGAATGTCTCGTGGCTGGTCGCTCGCCAGCCGAACCAGAGGGCGACCGCCAGCGAGACCAGCACGCCGAGGCCCCACTGGGCGGCGATCCGCCAACTATTCTTCTCGACGCGGTCGAGGATCGCGTCCGTCACGACCGCTGCCATCAACCACCTCGCCGACAGGCACGGGCTTGCTGTCGGGCTGCGCGACGTGCCTGGCGGCCGGCGCGACGGGCCTCCCGGCGATCCTGCCGGCGCTCGATGCCATTGCGGACCACGTTCGCGCTGGCGTGAGCGAGCGGGAAGCGGGGCGTGCGAACCAGGACGCTCCGTTCAGGGGCGGGCGTAGGGGCGAGGGGGCAAGCCCCTCGGCTCGCTGGGATGGGGGCGAGGTCGGGGGTTCGGGGTTGGGGGTTGGGGGATTGGGGTGGGAAGAAACAGCCGTCGGGGGTGCAGCGCATCTGGCTCGCCTGGGCTTCGCAGGGGACGGGGGCGGCAGAGATTGCGGACAGGGGACTGGGGACGGGGGACAGGGTGAGCAGCATGGCTGCGACGAGCGTTGATGCGACGAGGGTTTTCATAATGGGTCTCGTGGTGGGGGGGGAAGTGAGTAGGTGTGAGCCGTGGGGCTTGCCCCCACGGTCTTCAGGGAGTGGCGTAGGGCAGCCCAGTTGCCGGCGGGGGGTCGCGCTGCCGGTCGACGTGCTCGGCGAACGCGAAGTCGGCGGCGACGTAGGCTCTCGCCCGCTGGCAGTCGAGCTGCTGGGTGGGGGAGGAGCAGTTGAGGGGCACGGGAAACGGGGAACGGGGGGGCAAAACCAGGGCGAGCAGCGCCCAGCCGAGCGAGAGCGCGGCGGCGACGGCGAATAGGAGTGTTGTGCGGTCGATTCTCATGGCAGCAGATTCCTCTCCCAATCAAACTCCCGCAGCTGCGGCGTCTCCATGTCGGAGAGGCCCACAAACGGCCCGCCGATCTGCCACAGCTCGCGCATCACCTCGCTGGTGCAGAGCGAATAGCCGTGGTGGCCCCAGCTTTTGCCGTGGGAATTGGCGAGGATGTAGAGCGGCGCGCCATCGACTTCGATCCAGCCGACGAACGCCAGGGCGTGCCAGCCGACGCGCGTCGAACCGCGGACCTCGGTGATGATCTCCTCGGCGGCACGAAAACTGTTGACCCACGGCATGCCGAAGTAGACGGCCCCCGCGTTGGCCATCAGAAAATCCGTCCCCTTTTGGCTGGTGTCGAGCACGTAACTGCTGAGCAGTTGTCTCGTGAGCGCGTCTTCGTAGGCCTCTTTGGGGATATCGGTGTACCACTTGCCGGTGAACGGGCAAAGCTCCTCGAGCGGCAGGCCCATGGTCTTAAAGACCTTCACGCCGTGCACGATCGCCAGGCCATTGCGCGGCGAGAGCCTGCCGGCCAGGCGTTGCCCTTCGAGGTAGCCGAACCACCGCGAGAGCTGGATGACCTGGCCCGTCTGGAGCCAGTAGAGCAGCTCGCCGGCCGTGGAGAGCGACTGCCCTCCACAACTGTTGGTGCTCACCTGGTTCTCGACCCGCAGCCAGTTGCGGGGATCCAACACGGCCCGCGGGTCGCATTGCCGCTCGCTGGTGTCGATGCCTCGGCAGACAATCTCCCATTCCCGGCCGAAATCGCGGCGGCTGGCAGCCAGATCCGGGGCGGGGTGGTAGCTGCCGGTTTTGAAGGCGGGGCGACGGCGCATGAAACACTGCGGAATAAAAAGCGTGAGCCGGGCGAGCCGTGGGGTTTCCCCCCACGGTCTACCGGGCGGGTCTTAGGGCGCACTCATCTCCCGGAACAACGCCACGGCGGCGGCGCGTTTCTCGGGGGTGAGCGGTTGGGCGGTTTGGGTGAGGGCGAGTCTCTCTTGCAGACCGCGGGCGACGAGGGTTTCCAAGGACTGGTACTTGTCGCCGAAGGGGGAGTCTGCGCCGAGGCGGTATTGCATCAGCGCTTCGATGCGCTGGCCCATGTCGAGTGACGTGCGGACGCGGGGGTCGGTGCGCTGGCCGTCGTACTGGAGGCTCGTGGCGAACTGGTCGAACAGGGTTTGGAGGAGGCAGGCCTCGTCGGCGCCCATGTTAGCGTACTCGGCGGCGACCTGCTCCTGGAAGGATGAGGGGCTGGGGGCGGGGGGAGGCGAGCCGTGCGGTTGATCCGCACGGTAAATTCGCGCCGCGTAGATCAGGCTCGCGCTCACGATGCAGAGGCCGGCGAAGCGGAGGAGGGAGTCACGCATGACGCAATCGTGGGGGCGGGGATTCGTGAATAGTTCGGAGGGTGGTCAGGGTTTCCAGCGCGGTCTCGACGCAGGGCCAAAACTGCACGGCATCGAGCCACCACGTCAAACATTCCGTCAGCCAGGCCGCGGCAAGCGCAAGGAGGGCGAGAAGCGCTGGTTGCCAGTTACGGCTAACGAGAGTGCCACGGGTCATGGCTGACGGGTCTCGGTGGTGGAGGAAGAAAAGCATTGCAGAATTCGGAGTGCGGAATAAAAGGCGTGAGCCGGGCGAGCCGTGGGGTTTCCCCCCACGGTCTTACTGCTTGAACTTGAGCAGGGCAGCGAGGCCGCCGAGGACAACGAGCCAAAACAGGGCTGGGCCGAACCAGCTTGTGCCGAACATCACGCCGGTGAAAATGCCGGCGAAGCGCGCGAGGCCCTCGGCGAGTTTCTGGCGACGCTGTTGGCGACGCTGACGGCGTGCGGTGCGATCGAGGTCGAGAAAAGGCATGAAAGAGGGGGCTATGATTGATGACAATCAGAGATCAGCAATCAGGAATGTAAAAAAGATGCGCTCTCGCGGTGGCGGGATTCGCGATGGCGGGTTCAACAAAAGAAGAGACCACCGCGAGAGCGCGCGTACGGGGCAGAGACTGAGTTTCGCCGCGCGGGCGGAGGGCTGGCCGAGAGGCGGGGGAAGGTGATTTGTGATTCGTCTAGGGAGCCACTCACGATTCACGAACCCAGTTCCGCTGCCAGGAGCGAAGTCTGCAACCGGTGGAGGTTCGACTCGAACGGGGCGAAGCTGGCCGGCAGCATGGGGCGGGGATCCTGCTCGCCACCTTCGCCGCGGACTAGGCCGACCCAGTTGAGCCAGGCGACCACTTCGTTGATGAGGTCGCGCTCCTGGGAGAGGTGCACCAAGAGCTTCACCAGCCAGTCGTCGAACTGCGTGCCGGTGAGCGAGGCGAGGAGTTGGAGTTGGGCCTGCGACTGTTCGACGAAGTCGGCCAGGCGCAACAGGGTGTCGGCAGTAATCATCGCGAGGGACTCCGATGCGAGAAAAGGATTGAGCGGAGTCGTGGAGTCTCGCCCGTAGCGCGTCGCCCTGGCAGAGCGTACGAGCTTTTCCGCGCAGAGCCGGCAGGGCTGGTCGGGATGGGTGACCGCGCCCCCACAGTCGGGGCACCGCTCGGCGGATGTGCGGCGGACGTAGCTCCCCGCCTTGATCTCCCGCACCACGCCCGCATCGACCCCCACCGCGCGGGCCACGCCGCGGATCGTGCTGGTGGGCAGGGACAAGAGCCGCTCGACGGCGGCCACCGTGGCGGCCGGCAGGCCGTGGGAGCCGTCCTGGCGGTCGAGCGCCGGGCGCGCGGCGCGAATCTGGCGGCCGCACTCGTAGATCGCCGCTGCGAGCCGCTCCTGCAAGGCCGGGTCCGGGTCGGCCGGTTCGAGGTGATCCGCCCGGTAGACCATCTCGCGTACTCCCGAGGCCTCTGCGAGCTCTCTGGAGAGCTGCGGCGAGGTGCGGAGGAAAGGGGCCCGGTCAAATCGTCCGCTCACCATGAGCTGGATTGTACTCCGTTTTTTCGTATATGATTCAGGCACAACACCGTAAAACCGCAGATTTTCACCGATCCGCTAGCAAGGTTTCCCGGTCCAAGGACTCGAAAAGCTGTTCCAGCGCATGCGCAATCCGCTGGCTGATGCGGGACTCGACAAAGCCGAAGGCCTCGGCGAGCTGCTTCATCGTGGCGCCCCGCACGGCCCACATCCACAGCAGGCACTGGTCATCCATCGGCAGGCTGCCGAGCACTTCCCGGGCAAACGAGTGGGTCAAGAGCTGCGACTCGGGCCGCTCGACGCAGGCCGCAAAAAACTCGATCAGCCGCTCCCCGCTCTGGTCGGCCAGTTGCGCGTTGAGGCGAACGGGGGCAGCGTAGGCGGCGGCCACCCGCGCGCCGAGCTGCTCGGCAATTTCATCGGGGGTGGGCACGTGACCGAGCTGCTGCTCCAGCGCGGCGACCAGGTCCTGGGCCTCGCGTTTGCGGCCGCGGAGCTGGCGGCTCAAGGGATCGATCGTGCGGAGGTAGTCCTGCATGCGGCCCAGGGCCCGGCGAGCTGAGAAGGTCCAGAACGTGCACCCTCGCGCGGGGTCGAACGTCGCGGCCGCTTCGACCAAACCGAGATAGCCTTCCTGAAACAGATCCGTCCAGTCGACCCGCCCGCCGCAGAACGTCGCCCGGCAGAGGGCGAGTCGTTTGAGTTTTTCCAGGCACGGCTCGAGCAGCCGCCCGCGGAGTCGCTCGTCGGTACGGCCGCCGGCGAGGAACTGGGGCCAGTTCGGGGGCTGGGGGCTGGGGGCTCGTGGCTTGGTGCGAGTGGCGGGCATCCAGAGAGGCTACGCCGGCGGGTGCGGGGCTGGTGAGCCGTGCGGTTTATCCGCCCGGTCTGCCGAGGTGTTAAAACGGAATCTCACTGATCCGATTCTTCTCGGCGGCGAACGCGGGGGGGAACCACTCGGCTCGCCACTCAAACACATACGCATCCTCGCCAGGCACGTCCGCGTAGCAGGACCGCCACACCCCAATGGCCCGCAGGCCGCAGGCGCGGAAGAACTGTTGCGCGGGGAGGTTGGTCTCGCGGACTGCGGTCACCAGCCGGGGGCGGCGCCCGGGGGAGAGTTTCTTCAGGAGGTGGGCGACCAGCGCGGTGCCGAACCCGCGGCGCTGGGCCGTGGGATCGACGGCCAGGTTCACGAGCCGGATTTGCTGACGCTCCAGCTCGTAGAGCATGTAGCCGGCGACGCGGTGGTCGAGCTCGGCGACCATGCCGATCATGTTGCGCTGCCGCAAGTGCCGGACGAATTCCTGCGCGGTCCAGGGGAACTCGAACGCAGCGCGTTCGATCGCCAGCACGCGGGGCATGTCGTGGCGGATGAGCCAGCGGAGGTGCATGAGAGGAGGTTGTTGGGGGCTGGGGACGGGAGTAGCCGCGAGACTACGTCTCGCCGGTCTGCGGGCCTTGAAGAGTTGGCGGATGGCTTGCAAGAACTCAGGCACTTTTTACCTCCTCCCGCACGGGGCTGGCAGGGCGACCTGGTGCGCCGAGGGGCTGGCCCCCTCGGTAAGTCTGTTCTTTTCCTCCGCGGCGATTTTCAGCACCTGATCGACCGTGCGCTGCCCGACGTTTTTCATGGCGGCGATTTCCCACGCATGCCTCTGGAGCAGCTCCCCTAGCGTAACCACCCCCAGCTGCTCCTCGACCATCGCGACGAACCGTGAGTCAAACGCGAGTTCGCTGAGCGGCACACTCCAGGGATCGTCGGGGTCGAGACGGCTTTTCTCCAGTCGCCACGTGACGGCACTGCGCATGAGGCTCTCGACCAGGTCGTCGACCCGCTCGCGATTTTCCTCGCGCGCCGCCTGGGCGATCTGCTGAGCGAGGCGGTCGGTCGCGGCGACCCACTCGGCCAGGTCTTTCGCTACTCCGCCATCCGAATTCCGCATTTAGGTCTCCCTTCCGCTTGCGCAGAGTCGCTGGCTGAGGTCGACGGGTGGGGGAAACGGGGGGACGATGATGCGGGGCTCGGGGTGGGCGAGTCGCGCGAGGACCGCGCCGGCCCACTGGTCGCTCTCGTGGGTGATGCGCGACACGTCGAGACCGCGCTTGCAGCGACTGGTCAGCACTCCCATCGCCGAGCCGATCTTGCCGGCCTTTTTGAATTTTACCGCGTGGTGGCAGAGCGCGAAAAACTTCTGGCGGTTGTCCTCGCAGTCGGCCAGGCCGCAGGCCCAGCCCTTGCGGGCCGCCATGGCGAGCAGCTCGGCGTAGAGGTGCCCCAAGAGCGCGAGATCCAGCCGGTCGACTGCTGAGATCAACTCCGGGTCCTGTAGATTCGCCCACGGGAGCGGCGGAAGTTTTTCGCGCGGCGAAATCTGAGCGGCTGCGCTCGTGGTACACGGCACGGACACGGGACACGGAAGAACACGGGTTTTAGATACACGGTTATTCACGGCACGGGCGCCCTGACCGGGCCTGACCGGCGCCTGACCGGCGCCTGACCGGAACGCGAGGTGCTCAAGCGGGTCTAAAGCCTTAGGTGGTGCGTACTTAGCGATGCGTGACCAGTTGGCGACGTAAATATGCGGAGTCTCAATAGCGATCCGCGCGACCAGCCCCGCAGCTTCGAGTTCTTCGACGCCGGCCAGAAAGGTATTCTTGCTTTGCTTGGTCAGCCGTGCCGCCTGGTCGCGGGAAATCTTCAAGAGCGTAAGGTGTTCTCCTTCACGATCTTGCGACTCGCCAAACAAGAACAACAACCGTAGCACGCTGAGCGCGCGGCGGGAATAATTCTGGCCAGCAAAATACTGGTCGAACTCCTCAGCGCGCTGCTGGCGGTCCTTCAAGTCGAGTCTCAATTGCGCTTCCATTCGGTCAGTCTCCGGTCACCCCCTGGTCAGGGGGCAGTCAACAGTCGGTCACCCCCTGGTCAGGGGGCGGTCAACGGCATATTTGATGGTCACTTCGGTTTCTTCACGGCCGCCTGTACGCTTGCCCCCTGGGTCTTCTCCGCGGTGGGCTCGCGTGACTTCACCGGTTTCCCGCCCACGGTCCGCGCTGGCTTCTTCTTCCCTGTCCCCAGTCCGCTGTCCCCCGTGCCCTGCTTGATCGCAAAAACCCGGCGGATTTCGCCGAGCGTTTCGCGCGTGCTCTCGACGACGACCTGGGGCACCACGACGCCCGGTCCGCAGGTGACGATCTGCCAGTCCTTCTTGCGCTGACGGACCTCGAAGAGGGCGTCGTGGGCATAGGAGACTTTGACGTGCCGCAGATTGGTGAGAATCTCGGCGTCGGTCGCGCCCTGCTTGGCGAGTTGGCTCCAGGGCTTCGCGCCGGTCTTTTTCTTTTGCGAGCCGAAGCCGTCCTCGAGGCGGACGTCCTTGAGGACGCGACGGAGCGAGGCGTCCCACTCCTTGGTCGCCTGGGCGGCGAGCTGCTTGAGCGTCTCCATCGCTCGCTCGATGCAGGCCTGCTGGCGGGCGAGTTCCTCCCGGCCCTCGGCGGCGAGTTGTTCGTACCGCTTGACCTGTCCGGCGCGCTCGTCGAAATGTTCGAGCATCGTCTCGATGTCACAATTGTCGTCGTTCGCCCAGGGAATCCAGTTCGCATCGTCGGCACACTGCCACGGCTGCGATTCAGCGCGAGCCGAGGGGCTTGCCCCCTCGGTCTTCTTACGCTCGGTCTTCTTAAGGGGAGGTTTCTTTGGGGGGGTCGCCATGTTGGGTTCCTTGTGGGTGAGTGGTAATTGGTGAGTGGTGATTAGGACCGGAGGGGCTTGCCCCCTCGGTCTTCCACGCTGCGCTCATTTTCTTCCTCGCTTCGCTCATTTGAGGATCTCCAGGAGATGTCGCATTTGGAGCGGCTGCTGCTGCTCGGTCAGCTCCCGCTCGAATTGGCTGCTGTCGCGGTCGTCGCGGACCGCGATCCGGTGGACGAACACGGTGCAAGGGATGCCGTCGGCGGTGACGCCATGCCAGACGCGGCAGGCGGCATTGTTGATGACCGTGATCTGGTCGGTGTTGGTGATGACGAGTTTCACGTGAGCACCCCCACGCGGCGGAGTTCATCATTGTTGAGGACGCGGTACGGGAACTCGCCGAAGCCGACGCGGCTGCTCGCGCACTTGCGGCAGTATTTGTTCTTGCCGCGCAGGTGCACAGCGCAGCGGGGACTCTTGCAGCGGTGCTCCCGTTTGCGGCGGATGGCGATTCGCATGAGTTGGGTCTCCTTTCCGGGTGATGAGAGTCAAGAGTCACAAGAGTCAAGAGTCGAGGGTCGAGGGTCGAGAGTCGAGAGTCGCGGGCCAGATGGGTCGCTCGCTAGCCGCGTGGCACCGCGCTGGCGGACCTTGCGGCGGACGATTTCGATCTGGCGGTCCGCCTCATAACCAATCCGCGGCTTGTCGCCTCCCCGTACGAACATGACCTCGATCTTCCGCTCCTGGGCCGAGGGGGGGATCGTGATCTCGTGCACGTCGCTCAAGTGGTCAAAGGCTAACACGAGCATGGTTTTCCTCCGTGAGTGGTGAGTGGTGAGTGGTGAGTAAGTGAGTGCGACTAACGACTAACGACTCGTCTTTCGGTGAGCGGTGCGACTCGAGCACATGGCGCAGGTCCGCCAGGGCGCAGGTCAACAAGATGCGGCTGTGCTGGATCTCGCTGATCATGACGCGGCCCTGGTTGCAAAGGTCTGTTTCCTCGCGCAGCATGCGGTGACCTTTCTCGTGGTTCTTCCTGAGTGCTGCGAGCGCCTGCTCTGCGTCCTCCAGCGCCCAGCGGATGTGATCGTGCATGGTTTTCCTCCTAACTCCTAACGACTAACGCCTAGCGCCTCGTCTCCCCCCTCCCTGCAGCAGGCCCGGCCCTCCTCCCCCGGCGCGGCACGTGCCCTCCGTTGTGACGTGCCGCGCCGCGATCATGGCCGAGCCGCGGTCCCTGGGGCTCGTGGGAAAGAAAACGCTTCGTGTCGCGGGGGGGGGAAGACCGGGCGGGTGAACCGCCCGGCTCGCGGATGGTTATCATGCCTCGAACAGTTTGAGCGCGGGGCGCTCGGGTGCGGGCGGGCGTGGTACGGGGGTGAGCGGGTCGGGGATGGTGCCTGCCACCTTGAAGTCGCGCCGGTAGCGGGGATCGATGTACCGCATCGTGACGCTGATATTGCTGTGGCCCAGTCGTTCGCAGGCGATGTAGATGCCGCTCGCCGCGTAGATCTGCGAGGCGAGCGTTTTGCGGAGGATGTGGAAGCCGTGCGAGTGCGCCGGGACTGCGGCGTCGCTGGAGAAGAGACCAGCTAGGACATAGAGCCGATAGTAACGGCGCTGCAGCGAGTGATACCCATAGGGGAAATCCCCGAAGAGAGTCGGCACACCGCGCTCGGCGAGCCGCAGGCGTGCTAAGGCGGCCACCGTACCGGGCAACAGATCGAGACGCTGCTCGCGTTTGTGCTTCTGGAATTCTGCCGGGACGGCCACCTCCATCCGCTCCAGGTCCAGGTGCGACGTGGGGATGTGCATCGCCGCGTTGACCCGCAGGCCCGTCGAGTGGAGCAGACCCAGAAAGGCTGGCCACCAGTGAGCGGCCGGGACGCTGCCGATCATGCCGGGAACGTGGTGACAGGCTGAAAACAAGGAGGCCAATTCGTCGGGCATCAGCGCGACCGGTTCTGCTCGGTTGGCGCGAAACTTCTTCTGCCGAATGGTCTCGGAAAAATTCTCGAGCTTGCGATCGAAGGCAAACCGCGCCAGGCATTTGACCGTCGTGAGGAGACCGTTGACCGTATCGATGGCGAGCCCGTGATTGACGAGAAAGTGCATCGCGGCGGCGATCAGATTGTCGTTCAGATCGGCCAGCGAGGCCTGCCAATAGGGCTCGGTGTTGCCCCGCCAGAGGTTGAATTGGCGGTAGTGCTGGGCGCGTTCTGCGCGCGTGGGTGGTCGGCTGGTGTCTTCCTGCCGCAGTGGCACCTGCTCGCGCGCCACCCACTGGGCATACTGCCGAGGGTGATTGAGCTTGGAAATGTGACCCCGATACTTCTGGGCGGTCACGGCCTTGACGTGGTTGGATGTGAGGTAGTGGTTTTCGAGGGCGTCGATAATCAGCATGGAGAGAGACTCCTTGGGAGCCGCACTGCATGCCGCGAACCGTTGCGTGGCGCCTCCAATAGGGATCCTTCAGAAAAGCAATCCATCGCCCTGGGTAGGGGAAAGTCATTACTATGCTTGGCTGGTGCTCGCGCATCAAATGCTGATTGCCGTTCATCGAAAAACAGGCTCGGAGCGCCGCAGCCCAAACGTGCCGGCTTGGCCGATGGGGCTGGATTGCGCAAATTGCTTGCTAGGCAACCCATCGGAAAGCCACGACGCCCGAGCGTGATTCAATGTGTGGCGTGCGAGGCCGAGAGCCTCGTGGGGAACCGAATAGATTGCGGCACGTTTTTTGTTGGTTGGCAGGACCACGGCGGTCCTGCACGGGTGTAGCGGGGGCCAATCTACGCCCCCAAAAAAGGCGTGTCAAGCAGAATCTCAGAATTTTTTTCTTGCAATTGGCTCTTGAGCCTTTTAACCTAGAAGAAATCTTTTTTCCGTGTGCCGCCGGAGACCTTTTCGATGCGTGATTCTAATTCTGCCTTCCCTGCCTGGCTTGCCGCGCTGGTGGCCCTGGCCGTCGGTTTCGGCCTGGGTATCGGTGGGGCCATGATCCTAGACCCGGCCACCGCGAGGGTTCGTACGCTCGAAAAGGAAAAGAAAACGCTGCTGTTCGACCAGGCGAATCTCGCCTTAGAACTCCAAACCACGAAGCAAGCGCACGCTGCGCTGCAGCAGTTTATCGCCGACAAGAACGTTGAGCTCGAAGAGATTCGCGACAACCTAGCAGCGCGGAAGAAGGCGGACCAAGCATCGTACAATCAACTGGTCGCCGAACGAGACGCGCTCGCGCTGCAAGTGAAGACTCTCTTGGATGACCAGCCGGCGGAATCACCCACTCGCGTTCACGACGAAGTGAACATCGCCAGCAGTTATGATTCAGCGTTGCCTTGGTTGACGCCCGAATGGCGGGTGCGAATGACTGAGTCGGATGCCGACTACCAGAACCATTCATGGCAAGTGTCGGTCAAGAATAGCGGCCGAGAAACGGTGACCCCGGCAATCTACTTACAGTGGATCGACAAAAATGGGTTTGTCATC
>Ga0100403_1003469_pt1 | contig 11717 bp, 12 predicted proteins | sample CryGeymet201501t_FD_83663 | JGI IMG/M metagenome (GOLD analysis project Ga0100403, IMG submission 83663) | Groundwater microbial communities from Crystal Geyser aquifers in Utah, USA - Crystal Geyser metaG 2015-01t | ecosystem: Environmental > Aquatic > Deep subsurface > Groundwater | place...
CGTCGCCATAAGGCATGGCCGCGCCGGGCGTAGTCGTGGCAAAGGCCGTCGCCCGTTTGTCGTAATACGCCCTGACGGTATACGCCTGGTCCGTGGTCCGATCAAATATCAGGGTTGCCCCCTGCTCAGCGAAGTGCTGCGGCCGGCCCGTTCCGGTGATATATTTCCGCTCTTCAAATATCTTTTCAGGGGCTGCTTTAATAAGCTCATCAGAACCGATCCACGCCGACCTGACCACCATACAGTCCGAAGGAGCCGCTACAGACGCAAGCCCGGAACCAGGCGTTAAATCAGCCTCGTTATAAACCCAGTCAGAATTTTTAACGGACAGAACGTTATCCAGCTGGAAAAGACCACGGTTGGCGTAATAGTAAAGCTCGGCATCACTATATAGCATAGAATGGCTGTCCCGAAGGTCGTACCGTGCTTCCGTGATAACCGCGGATATGGTTGCCATTGGTTTATTTCCTGATGATTAAAGCGCAAACCTTGATAATGCCGGACGTGATGGCCTCATTTGCGATAACGTCCAAGGTATCCCCGGAAGTAAAGATCAGGGGTAAGTGCATGTTCGGGGCCTTGTTGACCGTCACATACACCGACAAGTTGCCATCAAGGTTAAGCTGACCGCCAGTGTTGTTAACCAGATGGACAGCCACCCAATCTTTATGCATAACTTCAGCGGAAACTGACAGGTTGGCACAATCCATGCTCGGCATGACAGACACCTGATCCCCGAACCGAACACTCTCAACCTCCAGTTCGTTTGTCTGCTCAGACTTGTTTTCGATCTCGTACTTGTCCCATGTAAGAGTTCCGGTGACAATCGGGCTGACCTTTCCAGCCGACTCTACCAGCATGGCATTTCCGAAAAAATCCACATCGGAGCCATACCCCAGATCAATGGTCGTATTCATCGTGCAAGCCGTTAGGACCTCTACCCAGCAGGCCAGGACCGCATCGTTAGTCAAGACCGGAATCATCTGAAACACATCTCCGGCGGCGGCGTTGGACAGGCTGAAGTCAAGTTTCTTCTCAAACAATCTGGGCGACAAGATGGTTTCCCGCATTTTTGTAATGCTAGTTTTGTCATAGATCATTTCTTTATCTCCTTGAATTTATTAGTCGCCTCGGCTATCTCGTCCATTGAATATTTACAAATTAGGTCTTTATGGGCCTTAACTGACTTATCTTTTTCGTGGCACATGAACGCTTTGCATGTTTCCGGTCTGGTGTCGTAAACCATGCAGCCGTCTTTCCCCAGGTGAACGCAAGGCTTGAATACCCGGACGCTCAAGACGCCATTGGCCGGGTTGATGTAAAACTGCTCACCCCGGAACTGGAAATACTCGATGACATCCATTGACAGCATAGTCACGGGAAACTCAACATACTCACAGCACTCGCGACATTCCCGGCACTTAGCTTGCTGGTCAGTCAATACCTGCTTCGGTTTCGCTTTCGGCTGTATCTTCTTTTTTTTATCCAATTTCTATGCCCTCCCCGCGGTAAAGAGGATTTATGCCTTCAAACCCGATAGCCGCCCCAACCTTTTCCATCGTAATCCGCTTGGTCATATCGAATCCGCGCAGGGCTGTATGGATAGCGTCGGTTACTTCACCGTCGATATCGTACTTAACCTTTGCTCTGGCTCTCATTATATCGGCCTTGATGATGTTGATGTCGCCTTCCTCATAATGCACACACGGGGCATAGAGGTCATCCCCTAAGTATTCTTTTACGGTGGGATCAGCGTGTTTCCATGCCCATTCGATCCAGTGGGTATGCACCTGGTCAATGGCTTCCTTGGGCTGCCCTGAAGTGTTCGGCGTTGTCTGGTCAACAAACTCGTCGATCTGGTCGTTTAGTTTGTGCTGGGCCTTCGTCATGGTCCATCCAACAGACGGCCCTAGGACCATCTCATACTCTGTACAACCCCGTTTCAGGATGACTTTGACTTCCGGGCTGATATGCTCTGATACGGCTTGCCTGACCTCCTCATACCGCGCCCTGCCCTCGTCCAGCGAGTTGTTGTAAAAGAACCCGTCATATAACACCGAGATGTAATTCCTCAGGTCGATGCCGCACTTTGACGGCTTATCCAGGCTCTTCTCAACTTCGAGTAGGGCAAACAGTTCTTTGATGGTCCTTGGGTACACCACGACTTTCCAGCACTCAAGGCATTTAGGGGGAACAAACCCAAAGACATCAAACTTGATATTGTGGTCAAGCCCGCACTTCTTTGACCGCAAATGTTTAACGTGGTGCCACGGGGTATCAACCCCGACAGAAATAAGCCGTCGCTTATAAACCCCTTCATAAGACAGGTAGAACCCGGCCTGAACAAGAGGGGCGTGGATCTTTGAGATCAGGTCGCCTTTCACGCACTTCCCATAATATGACGTGGGCTGTACGTTTCTTGCCATGTAGATGTTGGCCGGAACCTCCAGCAGTGTGTTACTCATAATAATCTCCCTCGGTTTTAAAGTTTTCCCTCGGTGGTTAAAGTTGAGGAAGCCGGACCGAAAAAACTGGGCCGAGGGAACCGGCTTGTCGGGTGTTACCCCTATCCTCAACTTTATTGTTTCGCTTATCCGTTAAAAACGCGCATTAAGCGAAGTTTACTGTTATTCAGGCACTTTAAATCCGCGACAAGCCGCCTCAAGCGTGCCGGTGAAGGCACCATCGAGAGAGGAAGCCGCAACGCCAGACGCGCCTTTACCAGCGAGAATCTGGAAATTGATGTACCCGCCGTAGGGGAAGTAAACACCAACCTGGCCATCAGCGCTGCCATCCGCCCAGCCCTGGTTGCCACCGGCAACACCAGCGGCCACCCTACGAATGGCACCGGCCCCGGAAGTCTCCGGGTCAGCCGGAAGGGCCAGCACGGAACCGGTATGCAGCATGGTCTTGGTCAGCGTCGCCTTGGCAAATACCGCCGTCATGGAAGCGACAGCAGCCGCATGGGACGCGCTACGGTAAATGGTCGCACCGATACCAGCCGTTGCGGACTCAACAGACTTGCTGTTGGTCGCATGGGTGACAGCGGTCGTGCCTTTCGGGGCGATCAGGTAAACTTCCGTTACCACCGTCCGGTTGGGCACTTTCACCAGCCGCAACACGTTCATGACCTTGTTGGTCAGTGTGGGGGCGGTGACACTGGCAAACTTAATGCGGTTACGCATCGTAAAACCACCCTCGCGGGGGGTTGCTTCAGCCGCAGCGTCAGGATTGACCGTGACAGAAGTCAGGTTGTAAGTAGTCGCGCCGGATGCTGTAAAAGAAACTTTAGCCATGTTAATTCTCCTTTTCGTAGGGGTTACGATCCCCCGTTATGCTCCCTCGGTTAAGCAATGGTTAAGTGGGGGGGCATACGATCACCCCCCACAATTTATTGGTTAATGGGCAGCCGCATAAGAGGTCATGACCATACAACCGTAGTTCTTGTTATTGTAGCGGGTAGCCTTCATGCCGAAGATCATACCGGCGCTTATGCCTTTTTTGTCGCGGAAATCGTCCAGGTTTTCCACCCAACTCATTGGCAGATCACCAAACTTTTTCTGATCAATCCGATCAAATGCATTACCGATGGCGAACGTGCCAGCCTGCGCCCCCAGAAACAAGTTGCGCCGTACGGACGTTCTCGGACTGTAAATGCGGTTCGAGTCAAAAAGGAGGATCTTGTTGTAAACGCCGTTTGCACCGGTAAAGATCGGATTTTTCAGACCCCGGTCATTGGCATACCGCTGAATCTCGTGCCATTTGATCGTAGCAGAAGAGTTGGCTGAGGTCCGAATGTCAGTCAAGGAATAATCGTGTAGCACCGCTACATAATATTCGTCCCCGTCGATCTTAGCCGGTCGGATCATCGGGCTGATGGTCCGGGCTTTTTCCTTGGCATAGTCCAGGTCCATCAGGTCGATCTGGTCATTGGCGCTCAGACTGGCCTCGTCCGTGGCGATGGTCCCGGTATGAGTTACGACACCGCAAACGATGTAATGGTCCGAATCAGCCGCAACCCCGGTGTTCCCGTGGGTTATCGTGGTGTCACCGCACAACTGCCGGAACATGTAACTGTCCAGGGTGTTCGCCCACCAGTCGGTGAGGTTTTCCCTGGCGTCCGTCCGCATGTCGTGGATGGTTCTCTGCTGAGACATCCGGTCAAACTGATGAGCCTGTCTCAACTGGTCAACGACGATGCTGTCCTGATAATAGGTCAGCGGGGCTTCGTTCCCCTTCATCCAGTTGTTTCCGGTCACGCCGGCGCCAGTCGTCTTTTCAAGCAAGTCATACTTGATGGTATCGCCCGCGGTTTTTTCCATGTCATCATGGCGAGTGATGATATCCTGTTTGGTCTTGCCCATGAACTTGTTAAACAGCGTTCCGCGAATCGCTTCACGGAAAGTCATTTTGCTGAAGAGTTTGACCGCCTGTGAATCATTTACCCCAAATTCTGTTAAAGCCATTTCGTTCTCCTATGTCATCCGCTCATCCTGGCAAGCGCACGTTCAAGCTGCTTAAAGGCGGCGTTGGGCATGGACTCAAAGTCTTTCACATCCATATCCGCAATGTCGTTAAGCGTCCTGCCGGATGCGCCCTTTTGGTTACGCGCACCACCCAGGTTTGAAGGCTTGCCAGCCATGAACTTTAAGTTTTTAATTTTCTGGTCCGCGCCATTGCCGCCATCGGCAACAGCGTCTTTAAGCGCCCTCTGGACTTTGCGCGGACGAAGCAACCCGTTAGGGCCGGTTGTACAAGCCTCGACAATTACGTCAATGTCAAGGCCGGGGAACTGATCCGCAAAATCGCCACCGTGTTCTTTCTCAAGTAAGGCCATCACTTCATCTAAGCTGGTGGTCTGTAAGGAAAGGCCGTACTGCCGCATGACTTCACCGGTCTTGTTGTCAAGGTACTGATAGGCTTGCTGCACTCTCTGGTAAGCCCCGGCATACCGTTCGTCATTACCAATGACTTCGGCAAGGATGCGCTGGTTCTGATCAACTGCCTGCTGATGGAATGACTGGTTTTTCAACCCAGCTAGTTCCTTCTTCAGCTCTACCATTTCCGCGCTGTCAAACTTCGGCATATCCTTTGTGTCAATAAACGGGTTGCCGTCTTCATCGAATGACACCGGGATACCGCCTTTTGTCTTAACGCCATCAACCGCATCTTCCGCACCATCGGCAATCATTTCTTCACGGTTCGACTTTGCCGCCGCCATCATTTCCGTGATAGCGTCGATCTTTCCCTTCAACTCGTGCTTGGCCTGGCGGGTAGACAGAAGCTCCTTTAGGATGCCGTCCTTCTCTTTGGCAAGGGCTTCCACTTTCTGCGCCAGTGAATCAATTGACTCCTCCGGTTTTTCTTCGGGTTTAGAAGACTTGCCTTTATCGTCTTCTTCATCCGTCAGGTCGTCGGCTTCGTCAATCTTTTCTGTGTCGTTCAATACTTCGTCCATTACGTCCTTTTCGTCGCTCATTATTCTCTCCTCGTTTCTGTAGCGCCGGTTAACGCCCGGTGAGCGGTTGCGGCCTTATGCCGTTTTGTGGCGTCGGTTGTCGCCCCGACGTGGCGAAAATAAAAAAGCCCCAGGGTCGCTCGGACCGAGGGGGTTGATGTAGTCGATACCCGTATTGCTATTTGTTAGGCTTTAGTTTATCGTTTTATCCTCCGGTGGCAATATGCTTATCTGCTTCTCAGCGTGGACTGGCCTACCACAATTAAATGTTATGATAACCTTACCATAGAACTTTGAGGTGCACAAGTCTTTTATTAGTTGGATAGCCCAGGCCATTTATTTAAACCTCTTCCGCTTTGACACGCCAAACAGACACCTACCGTCTTCCCACCCGCTCATGTCGGTGTCCCATTTAATCTTATCAAACCGGCGCTTATACTCCTCGGTCAGGGTTCTCTGGTCCCGGCCATAGGTCAGGCTCCACCCGTAATCTTTACGGTTAAGTCGTCTTGGCATTTACACCACCCCCAGATCAGGATACCGTTTTTGCACGGCTTCCCGGACAGCTTTCTTTTCTCCTGCCGTCCCATACTTAGCAACCCTGGCCAAAGCCGCTTTGGCCTGTGCTACATCACTTATCAGGTACATGCGCTTATCCGGTAAAGCGAAGTCCCTCCGGCCTGGCCTGTTCCCTGCGAGCTTGCTTAATATGCCCATTTATCCTGCTCCTCGCATTCGTACCGGTGACATCCTCTGTGCGCCCATTGGAGCTACTGCAAGCCGGTTGATCAGGTCTAACACTAACTGCCGTTCCTGAAGCCCCAGGCGCATCATGTCAGCCGTGAAGTCGTAACGGTCGTCCTGCTCTTCCTGGTTTAGTTCCTGCTGCCTTAAATTCTGATCCCCGGACATCTTTGCCGCTTCAAGCTGTAGCTTTGCCACATCTGCCTGTTGCTTACCCTGCACCCCCGCCGCCTTTGTAGCCTCGGACTGCTGATATGTCTGTAGGTACTGCTGTCGCAAGTCGGTAGCCGCCTGAGCGGTCTGGGCCTGGGACTCTTGAGACTGCTCGATAAACTTGAGCCATGACGCCTTATCGCTTTCAGGCAAGTCAAGCCTGCCGATAACGACTTTAGGATCAGTCGGGAATCCTTTCGACATCATTTCCATGAATACCGCAAGCTGGGCCATTGTTTTTGTCATGTTGGCCGGGCTTTCTTCAACGTCTATGTTGTACTTTAAATCCCGCAAGTTACGGATAGGGGCAATGATATTATGTTCCATGTCAACCACCAATTCGCCACGGAACTTGTACCGCTCGGAATTCCCAAGAATCCGATGAATCTGTGAGTCAGGCATGTATTCCATGATGATAGCGTATATCCGCTTGGCAAGCTGTTCTTGCATCCGGTTATGGTTCTTGAATAGCTTTGCCATCATGGTCAGCCCCTGCTGTTGTCTGAGCCGAATCACCACGCCTGGTTCGCCCTGGTTGTGAGCTACCCCCAGAAGGTCGTTGTCCACGCCAGTGACTTTCTTCATGAGGTCTTTGGCCAGTTCGTGCATCTGGTAAGAACCCGTCGGCAACTGGGGGATCGGCTTAGGCATGATCTTCTGGCCACTTATCGCCCCGTTAGCCACAATGGTATCACTTCCGGGGTTCCGGATCGTGTCCCGCCAATGCTTATCGTCCAGAATAGCGCCTTCCTCGACAAAGCTGCCGCCCTGGTGTTGCATCAGGTACAGGTTAAGCGTCTGGCTCCACCGCTTATTTGCTTCGCGCTGCGGGTCGATCATGTCACGGACCACGCCGAAATGAGAGATAGAACCTCTGGACTTGTCTTTATAGCAGAACTCACCAACGATGCTGAACCCGTCAAAGGGAATGGGTGAATCGCCATCAAACAGAACCTTATGCCCGGTGAACTGGAACCACCTGACCCGCTTGTCCTTTACCGTCTCGAAAATAAAACCGGGTATGGCTTCTTTCAGCTTATTGAGGTCTTTACCGGAAAACTCTTCGATCTGCTGGGTCTTGGGGTTCACGCCGTAATACCGGTCGTATACGTCCCAGTATTCCATATGCACAACCCGGATATGCCCCGCGGACTTATCGTAATACCCGGTGTCCATGACCGTGGAATACTCCTCGTCCTCCGGGGTATCCACGGGCAGGCCGTCAAAATCTTCCATCCCCGCAGCTGACAGGTCCATCAGGTCGCCCGCGCTTTCCCCGCAAAGGATATCGTCGATGTCTTCCATGGCGTCAGGGTATTGGATAGCGAAATCCTCCATCGTCACCCACTTATGCCAAAAGATATACCGGGCATCGCTTAGATCGTCTTTCTTGCATGCCGGGTCAATCCTGATCTCTGACGGAAGCACGGACGTTACAGGTATTTTGACCTCGCCAGGGCGCTTTGGATCAGGCGCAACGTCAATAGCGCAAAAACCACGGCCAGTAATGATAAAATTTTCAAAGCTGTCATCAACCTGCATTTCGATGTCTTCAATTTCCGCAACTTTGGCATAGCAGTCGTTGATGATGTCGCTCAGAAAGCCGTCAGCCGGTTCGGTTGCCTGGGCCTTAACCTCGATCTTGTTCTGCTCGTTCACCCCCTTGATAAGCTCGACCGTGGGCTTGACCAGGTTGCAAACAAGGTCTGGCCGGCCCATCCGTTTGAGGGTTTCCTTTTCCTCGGTCGTGTAATGATCCCCACTGTAAAACTTGTACGCCTTGCGGCTCTGGGCCTGAAACATAGCATCGGCACGGATAGCGCCAGCAAAGTCCCTCTTGGCATGTTCTAGCTTCTTGGCTTTGGGCATCTTTCCGAAGGGCTGATACTTGCCGTCGTCTATCTCTTTCGATCTGGTTGTTTCAGTCTGGGTTATCATGTTTATCCTTCAGCCGGGTGAAACTGAGGTTTTTGTGGTCCGGGAAAAAATTCAGGGTATGTTGCCACTACTTTAGCGGCAAACTCGTCACTGATCCGGTCGCCCTTCAAAGCCATGCGGACAGTTGCAGCAGAATACGCCAGGGCAGCGGACAGGTCATGGGGCTTGAGCTTTTTGGCTTCCATAATATCATTCAGATTTGCCCTGGTAACAGGGGCTGGCGGTGCTGTTTCTTGTTCCACGTCCGGGGGGGGGACCACAGCACCGTTCATAATCGGCTCTGCCACCATCACAGGGACTTCCGGGGAGACCGCATCCGGCACGATAGCCGACACATGGTTCAGGTTCACGATCACCCCGTTGTTCATGTTCCGGAACGACTGAAGGACTATGTTGGCCGACTTCTCGACCGCCTTCCGAAACCGGCCATATTCGTCCGTTGAAATGGTCACCGACATTTCTACATCGTTGAAGAACATTTTAGCGCCCATCTTTTACCCCTCCTCGGTTAAATTCGCTGTTTTTGTAACAGCCTTAATTTACAATACCAAAATGCCATCATCTCACGGGGGAAACACCGCGGATATTTTCAATAACCGCGACCGCCTGTTTTGCCCTCTTTGCCAGCTTTGCCATGGCGTCATGCTGCCATCCAGCTCGGCCTACGGCCTGTCTGCAAGTTTAACTGCGGCAGTTTGCCCTGGCGGTTCACCTGATAACCAGCAACGAAGGTTCGAAATGCATCGGCGGAATGGCTTGACCAATCGTGTTTCGGGTGAGTGCCTAAAACCTTGGTTTTTTCATTATAATCAGCACGATAGTTCCCAAGAGCTAAAAGCCCCTGCTTACATCGTTCCTCGTCAAACCATGACTGCCCGATAATGTTTCGACAAGCCGGGATATGCTCTTTAACCACAATATCCATATTCCGGACCCGATCAACCTTTATCACCGGCCTGATACCCAGCTCTTCCGCAATCTGCTGAACTGTCTTGGCGATAACATCACCGGTTATAACGCGCTTGCCTGAGTCATGAGGCATATAGTGGTTGCCGTAAGTATACGGTTTTTCTTTTAAAATCTTAGCATAATGCCCCATTGCAAACCCGGTTCCCTCGACATAATCAATCCAGTGGTAAGCCCCGCGCCCGCCTGGCTGCATGAACCAAATTGCCATGGAATCGTCAATGCCTAAATCCCAGAAGGTGTCTACCTCAACGCCTGGCTGGTGGGGAACCTTTGTGATCCGCTTTTCGGCCTTTGCCTTTGCCAGTTCGGCGGCATAATAAGCGCCCAAGACCGCCCCCTCAAAGCTGCAAAGGTATTCCTGGCTGAACAATGCCCCGCCTAATTCCAGGCCGAAGATATTTGTATATTCAATCTCAATATTTATCAGCTGTTCCCGTGTGAATACGGATGTTTCGTATGCCGTCAGCCGTTGGGCATACCACCCAGGCGTTGAGGTAGCCGCTTCAAACATGGTCTTTCCGTGGTTTGCCCCTCTGGAGGTGTAGACAAATATCGCCCAGCCGTTGTTTTCTTCAAGAATCGGAGCAAGATAGGCCCAGGCCATAGGATCAGCGAGTGACCATTCAGAAAACACAATACCGGCAGGGGGGGAACCTACGGTCGCGTTATAGTTGTCGGACCCTACCAGCTGCCATGTTGACCCGTTCTTAAACTTAATAAACATATCGTTGATGCGGGTGCTCTCCCGTATCTCTTCGGGGAACGCCTCGTCAATTCTGCGCTTCCCTGTCCTGGGGTTGATTGCGTCCCAGATGCTCTTCCGGGCCTGACCGTACTGCGGGAGCATGTGCCAATAGGTAGCGACCCTCTGCATGGCTTGGGTGGCCGTAAAGTGCAGGCCAATATCGTCCTTACCATACCGGCGATGGGCTACCATTACAGCCCGTTTCCCGCCGTTCTCAAGATAATTCCATAAGGGCATTTGATCCGCCCTTGGAATCCAGTTATTTGGTATCCGTACCCTTGCCAAACTTCACCACCTCAACAACTAGAGGCCCTCCATCCACCCCGGTAAGCGCGGCCTCTGTTTTATCCCGCCACTTTGCACTCTGCCTATTCCGTAGCCAAAGGGACGCTGCTTGTGTATCCGGGGGGTATTGCTTTTCTAAGGTAGCGTATTCCCACCTCCCCCCCTGATCGTCTTGAACCCATTGAGCTTTGGTCTCTGGGCATTTATACCCCATTGCCCGATTGTAAAGTGATTCAGCGACTTTAGAGTCTGCTTCATCCTTGCCTTCCTTTAAGGCCTCAAGAAATTTTGGATGCTTATTTTTCCATGCGTTTAGCGTTTGCTGTGATACGCCAAATAAATTAGCTATTTGCTCATCAGTCGCGCTTAATAACGCATAGCGCCTGGCAAGGTCGTTGTATTCTGGCCTGTAGTCTGTCGGCCTGCCTACCGGATTGGCCTTTTCCGCCGCTGCCTGTGTTGTCTTTGATCCACGTCGTTGAGCCATTACCATAATCCTATTGGCGCCTGGACGACATTACGCCTGATCTGCGGGTACTGGCCTATTGTTTGTGCCGGGGTTGCCTGTTGAGCCTGCCCGTACCTTGCGGCTTCTTGCGCTTGCCCCATTTGCATGATTTGAGCAGCCAGGGCTTGTCTTAACAATGGGTTGTCTGCCATATTTTGCCCCAGTGCTATCGGTTGCTGATCCGGAAGATATCCGCGCTGGAAAGCTGTATTGAATGGCTGTGGTACCCCTTGTAAGTACCTGCGAAAGTTGATCATCGGTTGCATCCCTACCGTGAGTTCCGGAACGCCTCGTCGCGGAAACACTGTGTTGATTTGCTGCGTTGCCCCCTGCGGTTGCATCCCTACCGTGAGTTTTTGCAGGATTCCGGATGGAGCGGCCCCCTGTAAGTACCTGCGAAAGTCGATCATCGGAACGCCTCGTCAAGTTGGTTGGGTGTAATATATCCCCCAGCAGGTGCCGTTTGCAGTGTTGGCTGTTGCAGTGTTGGCTGTTGTGGTTGCTGCGGCCCCATAATATGCGATGACAGCCACTGCCAAAAACCAGGGCTAGCTGCGAGTGCTTGCTGCTGTTGGGCTTGCTGCTTTTTTTGGAGTGACTCAAGAATATTCTGCATAGGAAAACCCTTTTGTTTTTCTAACCCTTATCATAATATATTATGTATGTCAAGCGGAAAAAAAAATTACCTTATAATGATGTTTGTCAATGTTTTTCTTTTGTGGCGTAAAACTTTTTTTGTGAATATCGAAAAAAAAGCTTGACATCCGCGAAACGGGGTGTATTATGTAATCAAGATCAAGCAGCGACCCGGCGCGACCCGGGAAACAAAAATAAGGAGAACAAAATGAAAACAATAA
>Ga0100403_1003470_pt1 | contig 11716 bp, 20 predicted proteins | sample CryGeymet201501t_FD_83663 | JGI IMG/M metagenome (GOLD analysis project Ga0100403, IMG submission 83663) | Groundwater microbial communities from Crystal Geyser aquifers in Utah, USA - Crystal Geyser metaG 2015-01t | ecosystem: Environmental > Aquatic > Deep subsurface > Groundwater | place...
ACCTGTCTTCTCACCATTGATATAAACAACGTTGAAAGGGATATCGCGCATCATTACCTGTTGAGTTGAAAATGTGATTTCGGTTTTGCCGCTAAAGATACGAAGAGGAATATTATTCCGCATAGCCGTGGCAATAGCATATTTAATGCCGGTACCGAAATAACCAATTTTCGATTCTCCGTCTTTAGTTGATGCACCCATCAAAAAGAATGCGTTGATGTCAATTTCTCCATTGTTGGAGATACAGTACCACTTATCAGACATGAATTTTCTCCTTGAAGTTGAGGCAAGGCCCATCTTTATTCAATGTTTCAACTCTTAGAGCGGATACCTAGTCAGGCTGTATTTTATTTGGTCCGAAGCTTCTACTGGGAGTGTTATGTCTTCTCTAGTCGTTCATCTTCATCGGATCTTCCGTAATACTTTTGTATTATTCTGCTTGCTTCGATCAGGATGTACTCAAGAGTTCCCTCGTCACACCATCGGAACACACCGGCACTGGCTATATGGCCATCCCATAAGAACTCGCTAACCCGCCGGATAGTAATTATTGCTTCGTGTGTACGAAACGTAATAAGATCAGACATCCTGGTAAGTCTTAGCATCTCATCCAATCTTTCATCGTCGACGAAAAGCACTTCATCCGTATCCATAGTTATACCTCGCTTTTCTTTGAATTAAGAATTTGAAGAATATAAGCACCTTCTACTTATTTCTCCATGCTTGACGGCATTATGTATAAGGCACTCCAATGTTTCTCGATGGATGAGGTGAATATCCTCAATATCGTTGAGGATATACTCTCGGGCAATCTTAGCAAGTTTGGGCAAGGGATCGGACATTTTCTACTCCCTATTGAAGTTAGTTTTACCAATATTTTACATCAGGCTTATGTAGAAAATAGGCCTAAAAGGCTAAAATACCATTTTCCAAAAAATACGCGACAGGGTTTTTCAAATCCCTATTAAGAATTTTCCCACCCAATACTTTTCGACGCGCTGACATGATCAGCCCCTTGATCTCGCAATTCTTTCATTCGCTTTCTCCAATAAATGCCTGTCTCATCTTGGAATCATGGATCACCGATAGGGGCAAATCACTAATGTGAAAGCAAACTTTCATAAGGCAATGAATCAATGTATTTCTTATTTTCTTCTGTTAGATTCATAATATTACTCCTTATTTAAATCAAGTTTCTGACTATAATCGGATAGAGCAAAGACGTAGACGTTTTTAGTACCAGCTACCTCCTTCACTCTTCCTCAAAAAGCCAAGTGAGGAGGATTTCTCCTCCTCACTTGGGAAGATAGAGGGACGAGCTCGTACCTCAGATTACCACTTGGGTGTCTGAGTGGTCTGGGCCGGTGGTCCAGCCTGCGCGTCATCCTTAGGTCGTGTCATAGGGACGTACGAGATCTTGTATGCCAGGTACTCCTGACCTACTCGATCTTCGCCTTCCTTCGTCTTCCACTGATTCGTGCGCTCTTCAGCGATTACGGACAAGCAGGTGCCGGGCTTAATATATGCCCCATTATCTCCTGAGCCTGTGATGAATTTGAACAATCCAGGATTGGAATCCTCAAAGATTGCTATGTTTCGCCATGTAGGCTTTTCCTGTCCGTAGATCTCTTCGGCTATACCGAAGGATGCTACTCGCCGTTTGGAACCGTTCAACTCGTATTCACGAATTTCCGGGGTTCCTCCGGCTCGACCCATAAAAATTACGTTCATATGTCATCCTCCTTTAAAGGATTATGGTCATCTGTGTCTTGTCTACCTATATCAAAGTTTTTCTTACTACAACATGCTGTATTGTAGCTTGTAAGAAAGACCAATCGACGATCGTTTGGTAAAGTTGCCTTTGCTCTCCCAATTGCATCTTCCGGCTTATATTGGCCAATGGTTTTACCTACTCTAGGCTCCAGCGGATGGATAACCCGAACAGAGATATACTCAATATCAAACATCTTTATCTCATTATAAATAGTGAGCAGGTCGGTATTATCGTAATCATACATTATCCTAATCTCATGGCTGGGATATCGCCTTATTGCTTGGATTGATGCATCTATGATACCAGCTGGCAGTAAGTCACAGGACTGGTATTTACTGGGAGGAACCCATAACCGCAAGATGATGTGATCGAATAGGTCATATCCGGCCTGAATTCTATAGGGATAGGCTCCATCCGTGCAAAGTATAACAGGGCAATCGATGGCGCCCTTTAGTAAGCGCGTCCATAGCTCGACGCCATGGCGGAATGGGTCGCCTCCGGTTATCACCCTTGGAACATCCGGACTGGTTTTATATGCATTATAGATAGCATTGAAATACTCTCTGGAAAAGAGCTGGGGATAAGGTGACCAGTCCGGATGTATGAGAAACGCGGTACCGGGAACATAGATTGCATCGCATGTCTGGCCGGGTAACTCCGTTGTATTATCGTATTCTATAGAAGCGATTATCATCTGATGTTTATTTGTATTTCTCCCATGTCCAATCTACAAACATGAAGAACAGGATTAGAAGTCCGCTAATTATCCATATGCAGGGCGCCACTAGAAATAATGGCCACCAAATACCGGTAGTGACTGCTACTGGAATAGTAAGGATGACTGCTACAACGCTCCATCCTAAAGTCCATATAATAATAAAATTGCGAAAACAATACAACATTTCTTTACTCCATTTGTTATGGACTTTCCTCTTATTTTCACTCAAACCCTAGCTCATATGACCAAGTAATACCGCGCTTCGGATGTACTCCAAAAAGCCATTGGGAAGCTGTGCTTTCCAAGCCAAGTTTTTCAAGAGCAAACTCGTCTCCGGAAACTGTCGTTCCATTACAAATAAGCTGCTTCCCTCCCCATTGGAGCTTTGAGGATACATGAAAATGTCCCATACAAGCTACATCAAAATCGGAAAGCCGGGCAGAGGTGGCCCATCTTGAAAGTCTTGTTGTAATACCATACCACGGGAGGTTCATGGTCATCTTAATCTGATGGCCATGAATCAACAAGAACTTTGTATTAAGTACCTTGACAAGATTATACCAACCCGGCGAGATATTCCAGCTAATGTTGGGGATATTAGCCGTAGCTGCCTTTAAAGCATGATAATAGAAGTTATCAAGATTGGACTGAACATCCATAAATTTCGATAACCTACCATGATTACCAGGGGTCGTGGCATTGCTTACCGTTTCAAACTCGGATGCTAGCATAGCCTCGCATTCAACCAGAGTTGGGAGCGTGCCAAAAACCTGATTTAGAGCATTTTGGTCTATTTCGTGTGGCTGTGATGGGAATATTATCTCACCGGTGGGAATATCCCCTAAAAAGAAGCAGTGGATATGCTTAATCGGGTAGGCCTTTTTATGAATATGTGCTATATCAATAGCAGATTCAAAGATATGCCTAACCCTTGTCTTAGCTACCTCAATATTATATTGCTCATTTTTAGTCCCAAAATGTACATCGCTGATGCATAGGACCATATGTTCTTCAGCTCCTATACCTTTTTGCAGATGTGGTTTTGGGGGTGTAAATTCCAATGGTGATACGGCTTCCGTCAGCGCGTCGACTATAATCGCTAGCCTAGCCGCCTCCCTAACTTCCTTAGTAGCGGCTGACTTGGCCTGTTTGTTAATAGCCGCCGCGTGCGCTGCCGTGACCTCCGGTGATTGTCGAAGTTTCCTGTTATAGTCGGCACCAACACTTTCAAGATATGCAATATGCTCTGTGAGACACTCCAAATTAAACTCGACGGAATATTTCTCTTGAAGGTTTTTGGATATGAGATAGGGGCTCGCACCTCTGCTCATGTATAGTGCGATAAGTTTATCTAATTCATTAGCCCAAGCTTGCATAGGCTCTTGCTCGAAGCTGCCTTCCTTCGGTCCTCTCAGACTCATTCCCATTCTAGAAAGCTTCCCCCGTATCTTATCCGGTTGAAACGAGGTTCCATGTACACTGTTAAGATACGAGGTAATTTCCTCCGGAGACATCAAGGACGACCAAAGATCTCCAAGAGTCTTTGTGAGCTCGGGTGTCCACACAGCGGAGCTTTTCTGCTGTTTCTTCATTATGCCTCCTAGCTAAATTTTGGCAATTTTTCGAATAAAGCCGGCGAAATGGTCTCTCCAATCCTAGATGAGTTTATCCCGTCATAGGCCGATTCAAGGAACTCTATGTTGAAATACTTATCGATATCGTCGGGCTGCAATATGGGCCGGAGAGAGGCAAAGCCTATTCTAGGCAGAAGATCCGGCGCATGACCGAAGACCAGTCCATTAGGACCACCTAATGATCTGAATAGGTCTTTAAACCCTAATACAATAAATACATTTTTTGCTTCCCGGAGTATGTCGAAAACATTATCCATCTCAGCTATTCCTTCTATAAAGGACGGGATGAAGATTAAGGAATGATTGGTATACAAGTTTGGCATCACCCTTTTGATCTGCTCCCAACTAATACCGGAAATGAAGCAAGCTAGCTTATTCTCGGAGCACCAATTAACAAATTCGGGAATTAAATGTGCTATACGGGTATTCCCAACCAGCTGTAATACATCGGAGTATACGGCATGCGCACCGATAATAGGAGGGGATATTATTGACGGTGCCGGGCCGACCTGATCGGCTTGTACCGATATTATTGCCGAAGACGGCGTCCCCGAAGCGGTCAATCTCATTATACCGGTATCAAGAAGAGAGGACTCATATGCCGATATAAAGGACCTTTTAATTCTGGCTTTTTTATAAGACAGAATAAGGTTTGTTATATCGTCCTCATTCTTAAGTAAAACAAAAAAGTCGTCGGCTATCCTAACGGGATAATCCATATCACATTCCTCCAAGAATAAAGAAACAAAATGCCATATCCGCTAAAAAAACGACTCGGCCGGCAGATATATAATTGCCGGCTTCGTCACTTGTGTTGACGGGATGGAGTAAAGCAAAAGTCAAGGATAGGCAATAAAATGCCAAAAGTACAAGAGTCAATGTAATGCCTCGACTAAGCAAGATCGCCCATGATGTAATTCTTACAATATAGAGTAGTAGGTAAAAGGATACTACCCACACTGTCCTTCTAAGTACCGGAGAGGGTAGACTGCTATCACCTATTATGGCATCCAGCTTGTCCGACTCCTCACCCATTATATGCTCATTAACTCCCTTTAATGGAAGGGATAAAGAGATAATATCTCCAAAAATACTTAGTATTAACATTAACTGAATCATATACCTGTAATAATCATTTCCGGTAATATCGTAACCAATAACTTACCATCCATGGTTTTGTAGGTCTCCCAAACCTTTTGGGAAGGCCGGAAGACGAATAATATATCAATCCCCTCCGGGACTGTTTTGACTTTAGCTCCAACAGATATTACACGACCATTCCTATGCTCACTGCCCCTATCCTGATTTCTAACTACACATAGTAAAGCAGATTCTTCAACTTTTGGATATACCTCAACAAGCACACGCTGTGGACCAGGACGAAGACACCCGTCCTCTACTTGTTTTAACGACATCTTTAATTTAATGGTATGTCCATCAAGCTCACTCATCTTACTTCTCCTTCTCAAAATCGGTACCAAACTTATCGTAAGCAATTCCATATGCTTCCTCAAGAGCGGCATAGAGATTTTTGGTATCAAATTCGAATTCATTCCAATTAGAATAACTGAATCTGGGATAGGGCTTCACTCCAGCCTCATTATAGCCCTGAATTCCTCTCAAAACATCTAGGACATCTACAGAACCGGGTAATATAATCCGACGTTTCACCCATTCTCCGGCATTTTTCTCAAATGGCCCTATCCAAAGATTATGAGAGAGCATTTCGTTTAAACGGCTTTCTACATTCATTATACGATTGCCGAAAGAAATTTCTTCACCCGGAATAGCATATCCTGGTACTAAGTGATTAAAAAACTTGGCATCTCTCCGAATTATGCATGAAGCCCTCCCCATGTCTTCCGGTAATACGGATTGAGTTATTACTCCTATGAAGACAGGACTAGCATCTACATTTTCGGAATACCAGATTGTAGAAACTCTATATTGCATATTTCACCCCGGGATTATGTATTGACCGCAGTATTGACATACAGCTACTTGATATTGCAGGTTCTCGATGGCGCTTCTCGTTCCGCCAAGCGTTCTAGCAAAATAGATATGAGTACGGCAAGCCGGACAAATTACATATTTACGTTTCACGCTGTCTTTGTGAGGAACGGCATAGCGAACATTTACACCGGTGAGAACCGAGTACTGGACTAATAGGTTTTTAAGGTCGGATATGTTCATCTGCGACAGACTTCCTTTAACTGACACATCTGACAGGTCAAGCCCCAATGCTTAGATATGTTTTTGGAAGAAGTAAGCCACATAACATACTCCACGGTTTCATTGAGCAGATCAAGATCAGCACTCGATACTAGACATTGTCTCATGTTATGGCCTATTATATATTCCGTAATTATAAAAGGCTTCGCTTCGTTATGCATTAGCATGAAACCGATATAGGACAGAACCGATGATAGTCGCGGCCCCGGGTCCCCGGGACTTGTTATACACAAAATCGCCTGAGCACCGGACCTTGATTTATAAATAAGATCAATAGAGCCTTTTATAGAAGAATGAGGACACTTTAATGAAAAACCCTCAAAAGGAAGGCCTATAATATCCGGCCTTACATCAGGATGGTTTGTATGAAAGGTATCACATACCCTACCTAGTTTTGCTACCAATTTATCTTGTACTTTCAACGTGGCAAGCGAAATAAGGTTCCTGCTTGCCTGAATTCTTAAAAACTCGATAACCGGCTTGGATCCGGTTATCCTCCACTCTTGCCAGAAGGCTCTAGCTGCATACCTAAATGCCATTTCCAAGTATTCATGCTCCAGTAGCCTCTGATTCTTATTGAGGTACTCTTGAAAAAAGTAGGGGCATCTGGTAGCGGCGTTTAGGATTTCCGATGTTATTATCATTCAACCAGAATGTCAGGCCTTAGAGTTAGGACAAACCATGGATCGACATAAATTTTTATAAGACCTGCCTTTAATAAAAGCTTTAGCAGATCAATATCCGCTATCTCTCCGGCACTTTTTATGCCACAGAGAGACTGTAGCCTCTTCTTAAGCTTGTCAACTTTCTCCTTGGCATCTCTCTCTCTACGAACTTTATGTGAGTAGTGAGCCGCCATCCCTATCATTATGTCAAGCGGGCTTCCATGAAATGCAGCAGGCTCGTTTTGTTTTATATAGGAGATAACAGCAAGCTCGCCTCGTTTGAGCTTAAGGCCACTGATTTTTTTCAAAACGGGGCCACAAAGAAGGCAATTCCTTGCATGCGCTATTACCTCAAGAGGTAATGGCGATGTAGAAGGTATTGGATCACCGGTAACCGGATCACTTTGTATTCGTTTCTTGGCTTCTGCCAAATCAAATCCCGCCATGGTTTCAACGATAATATTGTAGGCCCGAGCACATGTCATTGGCTTTTTGTTCATATTAGCTTCTCATATCGTTTGGCAGGGGCTGCCAAACCGCCAATCATGGTGTAAACAACTAGATTTTGACGACTAGAATCAGCATAAATTCCCCTATGAAGCTTTGCTTCACCGGTGAAGTTAGCAATTGTATCAAATCCATATTCAATAGCCGATTTGAGTCCTGGTATTGATTCAAAGATTGATTCTCCGCCAACAACGATAACCGAGGCAGCTTTTGCGGTCGATAAATCAAAATCGTCCGCTAGAAGTGTCCTTGTCAGGTTTTGCCGGAGTGCGTCTGAAATACTTTCCTCGGCAAACTCATTTACGGCTGACACACCAAGTACCATATATCCACCGGCTTCAAGCACGGACTGTAAGTCTGTAGGATCGCATGGAGTATACTGAGATGGCTGGAGACTGATGAAATTGAATATATGGAGTAGTTGAGCTACTGAAGAGTTGATGGTTGGGTAGAACTGCTTAACCGGTAAGGACTTATAAAGCTTATCAATCTTCTGGTTGTCGATGACGATAACGGGGGATATCTTATTCTTGTCAGCCATTGTTGTAAGCTGCTTGGCAACCGTGTTGGCGTTCTGGCGGATTAGCTTGGTTGTGGCTTCACCATGCGTGGGTAGGGTTGCTATAACTCCGACCTGCTTGTCGGGGCTCTTCCCTATATAGGCCATAAATTTCTTAGCCAACTCGACAAGACCAAGCACTGTCCCTCCACCCGTACCTCCACCAAGTCCGGCACAGATGAAAATATGGTCCACGTCATCGCCAAAAAGTGTCATCATCTTATTATAGATGAGCTCTTTGTTCGGGTCTAGTGCGGCCATTGCCTTTTTCATATCCTTGCCAGCCCCACCAATCTCATCCTGTGGTTTGATATGTATTTTAGTAGGAACTGTGATATATTCAAGGTCTTGGCTTGCCGTATTGATTACAAGGCACTTGTGGTACCCTAATTTATAAAACGCTTCGGCTAAACGGGACCCGCATTGGCCCGAGCCGACAAAAGCGAATTTCAAAGCCCCACCTGATATATCTTTTGCAGCTGGTGACTCCACTGGCGCGACTTCGAAATTCTCGAGATCGACTTTCGGCATATTGTCCATCGGATGCTCCTCTTGATAAAATTCGGGGGTTCTGCCTCCTACTATTGGATTCATAACTTCATTATACCTACCAAAGTATTATTTGTCAAGCTTTCTCCTACCCAGAACTAAAAATAGTTTTGGGTCCCTCATGTCCCCATCGCCTCATCGAATCTACGTTTTGAATGCTCTACCGCCATTCCGCATTGCATACACCTATCCGTTTCCTCATCGATTGGTCCACCGCAGTTTAAACACACGGAGCAAACAGAATATGAAAAAGTAAGTGGATGGAAGCCATACTCACCTTTTAATGCTTCCTCTAAATACCTCCTCCATATCTCGTCCTGCTCTACCGGCCTCAAATCGATGTATGCTTCTAGGAATACTTGTTTCTCCCTATCAAGGTCGGTCCCGCTTTCATTTGGTAAAGCAAGAGCAACAACGCCTTTTATAAGATCGGGGCACACGGCCGCTAGTTTAGGACATGAATGGATAGGTATTCTGCTTGGACCAAGACACAGTTTATCCAGTGTATTGGATAACGTTCCGAGCTGCATCAAGACAGAGTCCAGCCTTAACAACTGGTTTATCTTTGCTTTGAGAGTCATGCTTACTCTATTATAGGACTGGCATGCCTCCCTCTCCTCCTGGGTACAAGCTATTATTGAAATTGTTTTCATGATTGTTCTCCTTAGGCGGCCGACAATAAACTGTCGGCCGCTATAACAAGGAGTAAGCAGGGGACTACATTTTGTAACAAAAGCCAACCATGTACACAGGCGTAGTCACAGTCGAATCCTCGATAAACAATACAATGCTTGTATCAGAGGTTACTTGAGTACCAAGCTCACATCTCCACCAATACATAGGCCGGAGATTCTCCTCCATCATTGCCCACAAGGTGGGCCGGAGGGTAAGTGTATCGAGAAAATTAATCTCTGTTGCTACTGTTGCCCTAGTGCTTTCATTAAAGTCGGTCCAGCCGGCAACGTCAACAACGGAGTCTTTAATCAGGAATCGTACGCCGCCACCGGTATAATTCTTAGCAAGCCTAATTGTACCGAACTTTACTTCTTCATTTGCCAAGTAGAAATCGATATCATCTCTAGAGTTGATGTCAAGAGCAAAACTGGTACCGAGAACGAAATCGTCGGAATCTTCCGGACCGAAAAGTCTATCGGCACGACCCAAGACTCTGCCCCAGAAATACACGGTTTCTGGGACAAGCCCAGTCACATTGCTAAATCCCTTAAGAACGGTGCCGGGAGTTGCCGACATATCAATAACTGTTGATGTCCACATCTGGGTTGTATCATGGGATCCGTAAAACGTGCTAAACTCTGATTGAGTCGTCTCATCAGGTACTCCCGGCAAGATACTTCCGGCAAGTGCCTGTATGGGGAAGAATATCCCCAATGCTACGATAACCACTGTAATAATTGTGATTCTTTTCATTCTTCTTCTCCTTTATTTTCACGCAAATCAGGAGGCAACGCCGCCTTCCGGCCTGCTATCCTTTGCGTTATATCCTTTATCTTGGATTTCTGATGTGGAGCCGTGGCCCTTATGGCTATTTGACGCAGATATTCTACGGCATCCTCTTCATTAGCAAACTGCTCCATATACGATACTTCATTGGCATTGAATATTATGGAAGCGTATACGTTGATACGAAGGCCGGACCTGTCTTTGGAAGTGAGTCCCTGTAGGCTTAATGCCTCCGGATTATCATGTTCCAGCTTGGCTTTGTAGGCAAGAATCCAGGTATTGAGCTCGCTACGTTGCCCAAGGTCTTGGTACATTCCTATCAGATCGAGTATCGCAACCTTGCTATCACCATTTTTGAATTTAATGAGTATATAATCCATAATAATCCTCAATTATATCATAGCTATCTTACTTTGTCAATAGGGTGGTATGATTTTGTAACCATTCGGCAAAACCTAATGGTTTCTCTGTTATACGAACAGAAATCCAAGAGGACAGGATATCATCAAGCTCTGATTCTTTGAACTTTATAGCAAAAAGAGGCCATTTCGAACTTGTATAAACAAAACTATTATCCTTGATCAATAAGCTCATTATCCTCCTCCTGACCCAGTAATTTAATTTTGTATATCATTACTTTGCCATTTTGCCTATATGATGCGACGGGGATACCGTTTTCCCACCACAGGTAGGACATGCATTCATTACAAATGCTGGCTTTCTCCTTACTATCTCTCCTTTTACTCAATATTCGAATCGATCCACATCTACATTTAACAAGTTCTTTCATATCTTAAGTCCATTCCGCCTCATCATTAGCGAGTTTTTCAAGTCGGGCCCGGGCTGCTTTCTCTTTTTGAAGATCGGTTTCAGGTTTCGTACTTGGTGTCTCCGTATTAATGGATAATTCTTCCGATCGTCGCTCGATGTTCATTTTCCTCAAAATCTCGCGAACGTACCAGTACGTACGACCCAAATCTCGCCAAGTCTCCGGCGCCCATCCCCTAACATCCATCATCTCCTTTACGGATCTACGCAAATCGGCAAAGGCCGGAAGGGAGGTGGGGGACTCCTTTCCCTCATTCATTTCCTCCAATTTTTTAATTTCGCCGGATACGGCCTTACTCAGAATTGCCCATTGAAGACTAGTCCATTCAGTCATTAGAAGTAACCTCTCAGCAATTTATGTTCGTGATTGGTTATCATTTTGTCACCTCGGTATTCGTTTTTTGATATCAAATCCCATCCTTGTCACGCTCGATGTACACCGGCACGTACTGCCGGACGTATATTATTGTTGTCTGTACGGCTTTGTCACCTGACTGACCGGAACTTCTCTCGAAGTTATGGCTTTGTTATAGATTCTTCATGCGGAAGCTATGACTTCCCAGTAGACTTCCCATGCAGAAGCCATGTCTTCCTTGTAGGCTTCCCGTACAGGAGCCGTAGCTCCCTCATGGGTTTTCCATACAGGAGCCATGGCTTCCGTGTAGACTTTCCGTATAGGAGTAAATAGGAAATTATCGGCAAACCAATCAATATCAAGCCCCAGCACTACTGCTCTGATAATAGCTTTCTTGGTAATCTTTACACCATCAGGCCATTCTTTCTCGAAGA
>Ga0100403_1003471_pt1 | contig 11713 bp, 25 predicted proteins | sample CryGeymet201501t_FD_83663 | JGI IMG/M metagenome (GOLD analysis project Ga0100403, IMG submission 83663) | Groundwater microbial communities from Crystal Geyser aquifers in Utah, USA - Crystal Geyser metaG 2015-01t | ecosystem: Environmental > Aquatic > Deep subsurface > Groundwater | place...
TATATGCTTGTTTTTCTGTAAATGCAATCATTAATATTGTAGAATGAGGCTTTTTTGCTGCTCTCTCACCAAACTTAATTGAGGCTGCAGTTGTTTTGCCTGATTGACGCCCACATAGTAAAAAAGTGTTTCCCTCAGCCTTTATATATTCTTTTTGCCAGGGGTCTAAGGTTAACCAGGGCATATTTAAGTTATACTTGATTTTTTTTGTTTTTTCTTCCATTTCTTCCAATAATGATTTATTTTTAACTTACACCGAATACACGGGTCTGCTCTTCTTGTGTATTTTCCACACTTAGAACATTTCATTCAACAAAAACCTCTACGACATAAATGCCGTTATATTTTTTTAAACTATCTAATAATTTGTTTTTAGCATTCTCAGACATATCCACTGGCTTAGATTGAATTAACTTAATTTCTTTTTTAACATCGTCGACGATAACAACATCTATCGGAGAATGAGAGCCTGCACTCCTTAAGGCAAGATGACCTTTCTCTCTTGCTCGATTAACAATTCTTCTTTCTTTGTCTGCTCCTCGTCTATAATTGCTGTTCACCATTTTTAAGTTCTTCAATAGCTCTTTCGATTGAGCAATCGGGCAAGCCAAACCACTCTTTACAATATATTAAAAATTTATCCCAATCAATAGCTCTCCCTTGATATTCTGCTTCTCTAATCATATCCCTCATCTTAGGCAAGATAACTTCATTATGAACATCAATATATTTTAATAATTTAATATCAACATCTTGCTCGGGAATTCCTAAAAAAGTCATTTTAAGAATTTTGCAATATTTATATATTCTAAAATTGTTCTCCTGGAAGCGCCCCAATTAAAACTTAATTGTGCTATTAATTCATCATAATTTTCTTCATTAGGATTTTCTTCTAAAATTTCTTTAATTTTTTTTATTCTCTCAATTCTCTTTAATTCGTGTTTCATATTTTTTTTAAGAATTTAGGGTTTATAAATATATGTGTGCTCTCTCTCTATAAAAGAAAAGAAAAGAAAAGTAAAATAAAAGAAAAAGAAAAGAAAACGTTATGTAGAAGAGGTCTCCCAGCTAAGAGAGAGAGCACGCATACTCGCTTTTTAGAGAAGACATAACTCCGCGTACTTTTGCCCAAATTAATTTATTTAATAGAATAGAGTTTATAAATATTTGTGTGATTATAATATTTTTGGGCGTGGGATCTACCCCCCCCTTTCCCCCCCCTAAACCGAATGTCGCAAGAGAGTTATTCAGTGTACCGATTACTACGCACTCACTCACTCACGACGAGCCCCCGAGCCTACGTGCCTTATGTCATAGCTGAGTGCAGAGGCACTCAGCGGGCGAAGCCCAGGCACGTAGGCAGGATAGAAGTTCCATAGGAAATAGAGGTTAATAGAGTTAGTTTAAGCGTGAAAAGTTCGCACAATCCAACGACTGCGAGCGTGCACATATTAGCTCTTGCGAGCCTGTGTTCATCACATAGATGACACGCGAGCAAGCTATATAAATGTATCTTAGCTCGCAGGAGTAAAACAAGTCAGCTCTGAAGTACCCAAATATAAGCCCCTCAGCCCCTGTACTCTATATTGTTCTCTAATATACATATCTTTATATACTTACTTACTTACTTAATTATATGTGAAAGTTGAGATTAGGGTGGAGCAAGTTACACCAGCCCCACTCAATCCTAAACAAACAAAATGGAAGCACAATTTAACGAACAAGCACCCGTAGAACTTATAGCAAGCAGAGAACAAATCAAACTCACTAAGAATAGTAGAGGCTATGGTTGGGAGATAAGAATATTTGCAGACGAGAAAGCTCCTGATGATGTTAAACTAATTGAGAGATTAGAGAAATTAAACAACGACTTAAAAGAGAAGTTTGAATACTCAATAGAATGAAAGAAATATCAACTCAAGAACAATTAGCTAAAATAGATAAAAAATTAATATGGATAATTATTATGTTAATCATAATATTAATGGTCTTAGGAGCATAAAGAATGAAAACAATTAAAGGAGATTTAATATTAAAAGAGAATACAACTTTTGATGAAAGTATAAAAGTAGAAGGAGATATAAAGGGCTATTTTAATTTAAAAGTTATGGGGAATATTAATGCAATGAATATTGATGCAAGAGATATTGATGCAATGAATATTAATGCAATGATTATTAATGCAAGAGATATTAATGCATGGGATATTAATGCAAGAGATATTGATGCAATGAATATTAATGCAATGAATATTGATGCAAGAGATATTGATGCAATGAATATTATTTGTGAAAAGAGAATTAAGAAAAATAAATATAATAAAACTATTTGTAGAATTTATATTACTAATAAAAGTAAATTAATAAAGAAGGAGCATAAAGAATGAAATCACTTAATCTAACATTTGAAGACAAAGAATTTAAAAAGCTAAAAGCTAATAAAGAAAAGCAAGCTAAGAAGTGGGAAGATTACATACTCGAATTAGCAAGAGAGGAAGACTATGATAAAAAGCAAGAATAAACTCAAACGCGAATTAGAGAGCTCGGGAGCATATCAAGCAGGGCAAGACCTCACTCAAATGTATCAAGCGGGCTTCTTTGATTGTTGGAGATTACTACACAAAGGCAGACTAAACTACAAAGAGCTCAATCTTAAATGTTTAAAAAGTTTTGAAAAAAGATTTATTAAAAGAATTCAAAAAGAGGTTGATAAAAAGCGTGGAAAATCCAAAAATAAATAAAAATTATAAATATTGTTTTAAACTTAATACTGATAATTTTGATATTATTGAAAAATTTAGAAAAGCATTAGATAAAGTTTTTAAATCTAATGGAGCTCATCTTATTGTTACGGGTGATGTTGAAATAAATTGTTACGGGTGATGTTGAAATAATTGAGATTAAAAATGGTCGTAATATTAGACAAAAAACTAAGAAGAGAAATCGATAAAAAAATACAATCTAAATACATACAGGAGGTTTATAAAATGGTTGAAGCAGATTTTAGCGGAAGTTTCTTAAATGCCGAAAATGCAGACGACGGAGCAGTCATAATAATTGTAGGAAAGGCAGTTATAGAAGAGAAAACAGGAAAAACAGGCGATTACACAAGCACAAACATACCGATAGAGATTGACAGCAAGCCTAAAATATATAGTCCATCAAGAGAGAGCGGGCAAAGAATGGTTAAAGCGTGGGGCTCTGAAATGGACGCGTGGGTTGGGAAGCAAGCGAAAATAAAGCACGTGCTAAAACAGGTCAGCGGAGTTACAAAAACTTACATAGAAGCATACCCAATAGCATAAAATTATTTAATTTCTTTTTTTATTATTTTTTTCATTAAATTATCTTCATACTCTTTATACAATCCACAGCGACGCTGATTATTCATATAACAGAAATACATATCTCCATAAGCATAACAAGTTTCATTATCACAGCTACAAAGAGTTTTATCTTTTGTAATAATTTTATTTAGCTCATCATCTAACATTTTAAGTAGCTGTTAATTGTGTAACATTTCCTGCTCCTGATTTAGCATAGAGTAAAGCTCCTGAAGCAAATAAAATAACACCTGCCCCGCTTGCTGATGGCTCTGTTTTATTTTCTATAAAGATATTTGTTTTAAATGTTGTGTTTGTTCCATCTCCGTCTACGATTAACCTGTCTGTGTTTCCTGTTCTAAAAGTAAAAGGATGAGCCCCTATTGTTCCTACTCCCCCACGAGTATCTTTATCAGCATAAAACATAGACCAGGCTGTCCCCGCTCTCAACCCCATCCAAATATTATTATCTCCCCCTGTTTCCATTTGTAGGATTGAGCCCCCAGGCACAGGGTTATCTGTGTAAAGGTTTAATAAACTCCCCCCGTATTGTACAGCTCCTGAACCTTCACTAAAAGACGTTTTCCCATTTATATTTAAAGTTCCCAAAGCCCCAGATATTGCACTACATTGTATTAAACCTGTTGTGTCTATACTCGCGCAAGATAATAAAGAACAGGAAGCTGTCCCTGTTACGTTTAAATCTGTTTGTGTTAGTGTTGCCCCGTGAGGGTCTGAGCTATCTCCTGCGTGAGCAAGATAAGCTGAGCTTGTAGCTTCTGCGTTTGCAGTTGTTTTTATTAATGCACTTGAAGTTGCCTCTGCGTTAGAAGTTGTAACAATTAAAGCAGATGAGGTTGCTTCTGCATTATTTGTATTTTCAGAAATAGAGCTATAAATTGCTTCGCTACTAAAATGTATAGCGTTGCTTGATAAGTGTGTATCTATTTGAGTGTGAGTGTTAGTTCCTATATTTGTTAGAAGTGTATGGTCTGTAACTCCGCCGACACTATCAGCATAATGTTTAGTAACTAAATCATTCTCCTGCCCAGGCTCGAGCTCTCGCTGTTCTATCTGTCCGTCAAAATAAATTCTATCTCGTCCAATTCCTGTCCAACCGCCCATAATAAAACAATATTAAAGAAATATATAAAACTATGCAATTTTACCAGGTTGCAGTTTCAACCAATACCACAGCCTTAGGGTCTGTTAATTGTGTTATTCCCATTTCGCAAGCTGTAATCTGAGTGTCTTTAAACTTTCTCTCAGTTATATCTGTGCTTAATGGTACTAATTCTTTCCAGGTTGCACACCTTTTAGGCACAACCATAAGAGCATAACTTGTAGGAACAACGTCACTGACTATAACATTAACCCCTGCTATCTTTGTAACATTTCCATTAAGAGCCATATCTGCTCCGATAGTTGGAGCTTGGCTTCCTTTTTCATAAAGGTAACTCATAACGCTAATTTCATCATCTCCATTAATAACAAGCACAAAGTCAGAAGCTCCGTCATAATAAGCTCTAATCTTTCTTTTAGCGCTTGCTATATCTTTAACGATTGCAGCTGAGCTTTCACTCCACGCCCCACCTGTTAAAGCCTGGCTTTGAATATTAGTTGCAGTTAGGTTTTCAGATAATACATTAAAGATTTCAGTATCAACAGCATAAGCTACACCCTCGCCTATCCTTTGTATAGTTCTATCTCTCACGTCTATCTCATTAGAAATAATATCTTCGTAAGGGATTGTATCGCTTAAACCATATTTCTCGATTACAGAATTAACTCTCTCCCAACTTAAAGTTGCCTTAGGGAATTCTGCCCCTCTTGGTATTCCTTTTGTAGCGTTTCCTGTTGCCCCAGATAGTTTAGATAATTGCTCTCTAAAAAAATAATTTTTCCACGAGCCTGTACTTACAACGCTAACAAGCTGTTTAAACTTATAAGCATATTGAGCAATCTGTTTGATTGCACTATCGTAAGCTTGTGCTCTTAGTGTTTCTTGTGAGTGTTCTTTAAATGACATCTTCGTCCTCGTTTATTTCTTTCTCTTCTTCCTCAATAACCTGCTCGTTAATTTCTACTCCGTTAGGTTTTGGGTTAGCGAAAGACATTTAATTATTCACCTTAATATTTATTGTTTCGCCGTCTGCTGCGGTTTCTAAAGCAGTGCCTACCATTATAGCATAAGAGCTTGTTCCGTCTGCTTCATCAAAAGCCATAACTTGATTTAAGCTTCCTGCTGCAGTTTTAACTTTTTGTCCTACAACAATAGCTAAACTCGCGATAGCTTCAAAAACCCCATTATTCCACGCACTTATAGAAGTAGAGTTATCAGTTCCGTCTTTATCCATAGACGCAATACCTGCGAAAACATCACCTGTGCCTGTCGAAGTTGCGGCAGTTCTTGGGTCGCTTAACATTAAAATAGTTCCTTTTGTAATTGAGGCAGCACTCGCACATAAGTATCTTGTTTGTGCTCCGTTAGAATTTTCTCCGTATAGTTCTACAACTCTTAATTCATTTGTCATATATTCGGTACATCGAACAACTATTTAAATCTTTTGTTTTTTAATTGATGACGCATTTCCTTAACAAAAGGGTTAAATCTATTAATAACTTCGTTCTCTGCGTCAATATAGCCTATTTTAAATAAAAACCACCCTAAGAAAAAACAAAATAAACCATAGAGAAAAGCAATAATAAAGGTAGTTTTCACATCATTAGAAGCAAGACCAAAAAATGCAATACAATATTTTAAATATGAAGTAAACCCGTAGCCCTTATCAAAATAAGTTTTAAGCAGTGCTACTTTATAGCCTCTCATTCTATCTTTAAAAAATAATTTAAATCTCTGTCGGGATAGCACGTATTAATTCTTTGCTCGTATTGCTTAATAGCATAAGCCACCTGTTTCTCATCTATCGATATGTTCATAAAATTTCCTGCTTTCTTTATTGCATATTCCAGGGTCTTTGTAGCTCCATAAGCAGAGCCAATAAAGAAAGAAATTAAAGCAATAATAATAATTAAAGCAATCAGTTTAAATTCCCTCTTGGTTATATCCATACATTTCACCTCGAACATCTTTCTTAATACCTATTGCATAAACGCCCACTCCGTCGACTTGTAAGCTTGCAAGCCCCCGCATACTATTATTTATCATAATTGTTGTGGGTATTGTTAAAGCCTCCTTCATATTCTTTTTAGGTATCTTACGAGCTCTAAACATCAAACGCATAGCTTTTAATCTAAACGCTTGGCTCTGATAATCCTCTTTTATTCCCATTACAGCCAAAACTTCGCTTAAACACTCCTCGGGAAATATATACTCATAGCACCCTAAAACACTCGGTCTTAAAGCTCCCTGCACGAGAGTAGTTTCCTCTTTGCCTGTTGTGAGATTTGTTCGTGTCCACCGCCAAAACTGAGATTGAGCGAGAGTTTCCCATATTTTAACCTGGTGATAAATCCCTCTTACGAATAAAAATAAGTGCATTATCTATGAAATCGACCAACAATCTTAGACGCTTCTGTTTCAACTTCGTCTTTTTGCACTTCCTCGGGAGTTTTATGTATACTTCCTGCTTCTGTGCTTCCGCCTAACATCATTCTCGCAGCGACTGCCTCTTGCCTTTTAAGAAGTTCCTCGCTTTTTTTGTTGGCTTCTTCAAGCCCTTTTCTAATAAGCTCTGCTTGCTCAAGGATATTTGTTGTTTTAGGCTCAGCCCCCTCTTTAATATCATCAGTTGTTTCGCTTGGTTTCTCTTGTGCTGTTGTTTCTTGTTCATTTTCCATTTTTAGTCTTTTAACCCCCTTTCACCAATATTTTTTTTTACGTCCCCAATATTTAAAAAATTCTAAACTTGCCCCAAAAACAATTAAACAAAAACCATACCAATCGCGAGTTAATAAAAATTGAGTTCCTGTTGAGGTCAGAGCCAAAGCACACGTATTTATTATTGTTTCAATTATCGGTTTATTTGATTTAGCCATTTTAATTTAAAATAAATTTTTTCTATCAAATTCCTCAATATCCCCTCCTAATTCTTGGGTTTTAAGATATAAATTTAATTCGTCGGGGTCGTTCAACTTTCCTGTTAAAATATTATTTTTAGCCTGAAAAATTTTCTCTCTTGCACTTAAAATTTCTGTTTCAATAGTATTAACCCCGTCGCTGTTAAACTTTAAAGTTGGTGAGTTATTAATTAATAGTCTTAATCTGCTTTCTAATTTTTGAATATTTAATTCAATATCCTTAACTTGCTCTTGTGCTGCTGTAATAGGTAAATAACCCAACTTAACATTAGTTTCTATATTTGCTATTCTTTTTCTTTCTTTACGAATATTATTAACTACCTCGGCAGCGTTTCCTGTGGGAGTTTCTAATCCTGCGGCATACTTTGCTACAAGAGTTCCTATAATAGGCACGCCCTCAACAAAAGCCCCAAAAGCCTCGTTAGCAGTTAAACCCCTCTCTATTTCTGCTCTCTCTATTGCGGTTAATTGTAATGTTCTAAGCTGCCTCGGGCTTATTTCTTCCCCGCCTAAATCTCCTAAAAATTTGGAAATAACATTAACTCCTATAGCTTTACTTAATCCTAATTTATCAGTAACCCTTTTAACAGAGATTAAAGAAGACGCAATATTTCCTATAATAGGCACTTTTTCAATACTTATTCTCTCGGGGTCTAATTCTGCCCTCTCGGGCAGTTCTGTTTCTAATAATTTTTCTCTCTCTTTTTGAAGTTCTATTTCGGGGCTTGTCCCTCTAATTTGATCGGGCCTAGGGTCCATAAATCCCCCGCCAGCTGTTCTTGCCTTAGCACTTGGAGAAAAATACTCGGGAAGGTTTCTTGGGGGCTTTTCAATAATAGGGGGTTTAATTCCTGTTGCTTCCTCTATTAATTTTCCCCCGCCAATATCTCCACGTTTAACTATATCTGCCTTTAATGCCGTAATATTTTCGCGGCTTAATTGTGGTTTTCTTTTAGCCATTTATATTTGTATCTTGTGGTTGCACTTCTAAGCCCTGTGCTCCGTCTTTTGCTTCGTCAGCCATTAAGTTCTGAGATAGCCCCACAGGAGAGTTTAATGTAATTCTTAAGGCTAATTGAGCCCATACTTGACGCTCGATATATCTTTGTTCTGCTTTAAATAAAGTTTCGTGAGCGAACATTTCCATTTTTCCCCCGCTCTCTGTAGACCCCCCACTTCCAAAAATAACAAGAGGTAAACCAAAAGTTCTATAAAACTTATTTCTTATATCTTCTCTCCACCTAAAAACAGCGTCAGTAATATTAACTTGCACAATCTCATAACTAACTGCGTCATCATCATCGGGTATAAACATATCCTCGCCCAAATTTCTCGCGTTATCTATCTTGCTGACAATCTCCTGTATTTTAACAGGGTCATCAGTTTTTAACTTCCAAAGAATAAAAGGCTTAACTTGATTATGCATTAACTTTTTTAAATCTACAAAGTTCTCGTTGTCTGCGATAATTGTATCTTCTATTGCCTCAATCCTGCTTATTCCGTGTATTTGGTCAGCTAATCTATTACAAGATAAATGAAATATCTCCTCGGGTTTAAACTTTTTAATATCTGTTCCAAAGGTCTTAGAAGTCTGCTCGTATCTTGTGATTATTCCGCTTCTGTTATAAACAATCCTTATGCTTCCAGGGTCTAAGGGTTTAAGATTAACTAAAACCCCGCTATCATTTCTTACTATCTCTGCGTAACTATCACCGCCAACATTTCTAATAACGTCCATATTAAATAAAATATCCTCGAAAGTGTCTATCCCACTACCTGTAATATTATCTAAAATAGGTTTTGTTGCGTTGTCTGTTTCATAACCTTTGCCTACATTCCATATAGACTTCATTAAAAGTGCACTCTGTAGGTCTGCAATCGCGTTAAAATAGCCCCACCACGTAGACCACTTAGTATTTGTATAAATTGTCTCTTTTTGGTCGCTTATCCCGTCTGTTGTTTTTGTAGGCACAACAACATTTTCAATAAGATTACTCATATCGCTTGCTTTTGCTCTTGAAATATCTAATGTTGGCATTTTATAAGTTTATTTTGAACGGGATATATATTTTTAATCTTGTAGGATTTGTCGACGCTGTTATTCCGGGAGTGCCTCCGTAATCTCTATTTGTAGGGTCGTGATGTAAATAAATCACCGACGAGCCTGTAACTTTTATTGCAGTATATCTTACGCTAAATACATCACCCTTTTTATATTTTGTCTGTGGGATTGCTATTTTAACTAAATGAGTTCTTATCGCGTCTACTGTATCTGCATAAGTTTCTGAATACTCGCTCGCAATAACATCAGAGTTCTGTAAAACTTCAATAAAGACCCACCACGAACAATCATTTGTATTGTCGTATGCAGTTGTAAAACTTGTATAGAAATTGCCTTTAATTACTTTAGGAAGATTAAAAGCTGACAAAGAAAAAGTTTGTGCTGTGTTCATATTTGAACGAGTATAATCTCCCCCTGTTAAAACCTGTGTCCCACAATCAAAAACATTTTTATCTAAATATTTAACAGAAGCCCCCGACGCCTCACTCACCCCCCCGTTATAAGTCACTATCCCTGTACCGCTATCTAAATCAGTATAATCATAACTTGCTATTGCTCCTGGAGAGCCTGCTTGATAAGTGTTATTAATTCCCATTATTTATTTAGTTTTTGAAAACTATCCTCTCTTAAATCTTTAATTAATGTGTCTGAATTATCTTTTAAAACATTAAGCATAGTCTGAGCCTCGCTTAATTGAGTATATCCGCTCATATCATAATTAATAATTTTCATAGCGATTAAATCACTTGTAAGGTCTGCTAAAACTCCTGTTAAAACTCCTGTTGGATAGTCAGTGACCCAATCCTTTCGGGTTTTCATACAAACCCACCCCTCAGCCTCATCACTCCATTCTGTTAATAAAGCCGCGCTTGCTATTGCAGTAGCACTTGCTGACGCTCCTGCTTTTGCTATCGCTGCCCCGCTTGTGCATAATGTAAATGACATTAAAACCGCCTAATAAAAGTATTTATTAATTCCTGTATAACCTCGCCGATAGCGTAGGCTTCATCACCAATAATCTTTTTATCTTTATGCTCTGGTTTTGTTTTTTCACTTTCTGGAGCGTATTTTTTATTAAAATCCATATTTTAGTTATGCAGCCCATATATTTAAAACTTTGTCTTGTGAAGCAAGCCAACAAGCTCGTATAATTCCCTCAACAATGTGCGAATTTCGCCCAAAAATCCTTAATCTTGTCTTCTGCCCCTCTTTAATAACATACTCCCACTGAATAGACTTTAAACTATCTATTAACTCGCTATCATTTAATAAAGTAATTCTTTTATGCTCCATTAATGCTTTTAAATTAAAATACATAACCTCTTTCATTAATTTTGTAGAACTTGTGTCGTCTTTGTCTGTGCTTCTCTTTGAATTATTTAATGCTATTGTTCTTTTTTTTGTTGTGCTCTCGTTAATTAACTCACACCAAACCCCAAACCCCACCCCGCCGTCATCAATCCCTATCTTTCTAAATTTGTAAGTTTTATTTAATTGTATTATTTTATCTGATATTTTATTTGTTAAAGTCTTTCTTTCGACAATATTTTCAACTTGTATGTATTTGTCATTTGAAATCTTATTAATTATCTCGTATGTTGTGACATCTTCACCTAATCCCGCAATATCAGCCCCAAAGTAATATCTACCTGGCTTGAAATCCCCTCTTTTGCCTACACAACACTCATTTAAGAGCTCATCAGGGTATAATCTCTTTAAATCGTCTAAGAATTGAGCCATATACTCTTGGGCATACTCTAACTCAGACATACGGCTCTTTTCCGCTTCCAGGAAGTCTTTTGAGTGTCTTGGGCAATCCTCAGCACTCACATAAAACTTATTAAAGTCTTTTCTTTGCGAACACTCGTAATAGTACCCCTCTTTCCCCCTCGGAGTGCTTAATAAGTTAATACTTCCGCCTGTAACTGATAAGGTCGGAGTTAATAAAGTAAAAATTTGTCTGTTCATAGAAGCCGCCTCATCAACAACTAAATCAGTAATAGTATAGCCAACTAATCCCATACCTGTTAATCCTGCTGCATAGCATAAAATCTTAGAGCCATTCTTTAAATTAATTCTGTGCTGTGTTGGTTTATCTTTTCCTTTTTTAACAATCATATAAGGGTGAGTAGCTTCTAAATACATTAAGGTCTTAAAAAATAAGTTATATGCTTGTTTTTCTGTAAATGCAATCATTAATATTGTAGAATGAGGCTTTTTTGCTGCTCTCTCACCAAACTTAATTGAGGCTGCAGTTGTTTTGCCTGATTGACGCCCACATAGTAAAA
>Ga0100403_1003475_pt1 | contig 11702 bp, 9 predicted proteins | sample CryGeymet201501t_FD_83663 | JGI IMG/M metagenome (GOLD analysis project Ga0100403, IMG submission 83663) | Groundwater microbial communities from Crystal Geyser aquifers in Utah, USA - Crystal Geyser metaG 2015-01t | ecosystem: Environmental > Aquatic > Deep subsurface > Groundwater | place: USA...
TAAGACTTCAGAAAGACCTGGCAAAACCTCTCTCCAAGCTTCTCAAAATGAACAAAAAAGCAAAAAAGTTTCAGCTCCAGAAGGCCCAAGCCAAACAAAAATGGATGAAGGCCGTCGCCAGCGGAAATAAAGTTTTGATCGCCTCCGCCACGGCAAAGCTTTTATGGGTGACCCAGCAGCAGATCGCTTTTCGAGCAAAGCAGCGAGGAGTCCTCATGGAGTCTCAGGTCTTAAGGCAAAGTTTTTACGCAAACCCATTGAAGGCAAACCCAAGGTATCGAACTCAATCTCAGTTTCTTGGAGAGAGCCGAAGTCTTGGAGTTCTTCCCTTTCCACCTGGATCGCTCAGTCCAGAGTACAAATTAGCCCCTGGCTTTAAAACGCTTCAAGGACAAAGCTATCAAGTCAAAAAGGAGCTTCGGCTGCCTTCGACTCTTAACGTCCTTCCACGATTGCTTCCTTCAAAAATGCAAATCACAACGGCTTGCTCAGCCAGCCTAAAAAAAATCGGAGACCATCAATGGGAGCCCATAATGAAAGAGGCCAAAGTCTCATGGAGGTCCTCCTATGGATCTCTCTAATCAGCGTATTTCTAATGTTCTCAACAAAGTTCTACCAAACTTGGAGATTAGAAACCGACTCCTCCACACTCTCGAGCAGCGTCTCACACAGACCTTGAAAGTCTCGTCGGCAGAACTCCGAATGGTCGGTGGGGCCATTCTTATTTCAAGTCTGGTGGTCACCTTACTTAAGGTTTCCAGTTCAAGTAACAAACCAGAGTCCATGCCCCCAGTTGAAATCTCAACCTACATCCCTAAGGGCCAAGTGCTCGTGCCCATTCAGCCTAAAAATTTTGAAAGTGTGGACTCCATTCTTGGACCCTTTGGCTATGCCGACCTGCTGGTCAGAGAAGGAAAGAGTCACTCCAGACTTCTCGTGAAGGACATTCGAATCTTGAGAGCTCCAAAAAACCCGAGTCTTTTTGCTGTCTTAGTGCCTCAGGACCATTCTTCAGGTCTCCTCGAAGCCAATGAGAAAGGATTGTACGTGGTCGTCAAACCCAAAGCCTCTGGCGGCACAGTCTTTGTAAAGTCATCGACCACAATGAAACGAGTCCCCTCAAGTCGAATCACCTACAGTTCGGAGAACTTATGAAACACTTTCTCTCAATTCTTTTGACCGGAGTCCAAATCTTTTCTTCGGTGGCCACCGCAACAACGCCCATCGGAATTCTTATCCCTTCTCCTGATGTGTCCGAAGAGGAGTACAACTCGGCTCTCTCCGCGTTTAAAAATTACATTTCCGTGGAGGAGTGGGAGCGAAATCAAAGCCCAACGAGTCCATCCATTCAGAAACTCATTCAAAAATTCTCTGAGGCCGAGGCCAGTTTTACAGATTCTCGAGATCCAGCCGAAATTCAAAAAAAGTATTCTGATCTCCTCGAGTTGGAGATGACAGAGGATTGGGGTTTGAATGAACAAAGAATCTTCTTTCTATCCTACCTCAGGCTTTTGCAAACTAACCAAGAAGACCTCTCTGCTGAACGAAAATCTTATTTAGATCATGCCGCGTTTTACCTGACCCGCATGGATGCACCACGCAACCTCATCCCTCCCCCTCTTGTTCGAGAAGTGGAAGACCGGAAAGCCCAGCTCAAATGGGAGCCCCAAAATCTTTCCAAGGAGATTGTTGCTAACTACAGCAAGGTTTTAATTATGGGAAAATCTCAATCCACAAAAGAGCCTCTTGTTCTTCCACGAGACCTCCAATTTCCAATACGCTTTCGATTCTTGAGCTCCTACAGACCGGCGAAGACAAAAGTGATTTCGCCAACGGAGCTGAGCAAAGTGACTTTAAAACAGGACTCCTATGTTCCTAATGGCTGCGGAAGCCAATCGCTTCGGGACGATCAAGCTCAGCGGTTTTCTCTTCCAACAAAAATCTATGAACCTCTTCATTGCAGCGTGAAAGCCAAATCCTCCGACGAACAAAAAGGAATTGCGGTTGTGAAGTCCACCGAAGTGACTCTGCCAGGCCTTTCCTCCCAGGGGTCCTCTTCTTGGAAGATGAAACCGAAGCACTGGGCTTGGCTGGGTGTTGGCAGTGTGGCCGCCGCTCTTTTGATCTCTCAACTGAAAAAGAAGAATGAACCGAACAGGGTCACCTCTCCTGGAGAGACTCAAGGATTTTAAAGGTTCTCTCCCCGAAAATGAATGAGCTTCACTCGACCGTCCTGTTCAAATTCAGTAAAGGTGTTCGCTGGCCACGAGAGATCCGGATGACTTAAGTAACTTTTAATCTCTCCTAAGAGTTTTGGATGGCCCTTCATCGAAGAGGCGTCAATGGCTTGCTGAATTGGGGCAACTCCCGACGGAGAAATTGGGGAGTCACTTCCAAAATAGAAGGAAACTTCCGCCTCCTGAAGTCTTCTCCAAGGAAAGGAGTTCTTGATGAGCTCAGAGGAAATTTTATCTGGAAGCCAGGAGTGATCGTTGGTCCAGTGACTGGGCTGCAAGTGACAGATGGCATTTAATTTTTTTAAATCCGGAATGTTCTTCTCCTTCAGGATCTGAACATGTTCAAAGTGAATCCCGCCTTGAAGACCCGCTCGATCTTGGACAGTCAGAGCCGCCTGACAAGCTCGGTCCACTGCCTCATCCCCAATGCAGTGAATGGCCACTTCCAAGTCTTCACGCCACGCTCTTTCGATGATCTCCGCCAGCTCCTCCAATGTGTGCAAGAGCAAACCGTGACCGGATCCCGAAAGATAAGGTTGGCTAATAGCCGCGGTCTCTGACCCGAGCGAGCCATCCAAAAAGACTTTCACACCCTTAATACGAAGAAGAGAGCTCTTTGGCGATTGAGACTTTAAGTGCTTCACCAACTGAACCTTTTCGAGCTCCGTTAACGATTCATCGTATACAAATCCCTCCACTGAAAGCTTAAGGAGACCGGACTCTTCCAAATGTCTGGCCGCTTTAAACTGATCCTCGTTCATATGAACGTCTCTAATGTGAGTGATCCCCTCTCCATGAAAGATCTTTTGAGCTTTCATGAGATGTCTCGTCACAACGGCCATCGAAGGTTTTGGGATTGAGTTGAAAACAGCATCTCGCTCTTTTTCTCTTAAAATTCCCGACGGTTTGGACTGGAGCAGTCCGGCCAATTCGAGGGCTCTGCTATTGACCCAAAGGACGTGTCCATCATTCTTTGACAACACCACAGGTCGGTCTTTACACCACTGATCCAAGAGCTCCTTAGTGCACTCAATGGATAGATCTTCCTCAAACTTCCACCCATAGCCCAGAACACAAAAAACGCCATCTGGTGGAGGGATGGAAAGGATCTCACGGGGATGCTTCAAAGTCTTAAGAGAAATTCTCTCAGAAAAATCTCCGGTGGCTCGCCAATGCACGTGACTGTCGTAGCAGTTCTCGATCCGTTTAATATCCAAGAGAGGGCCCCTTTATTTGAGTTGAAATCCCGCGATTTCAAAACAGTTTACCATGCTTTATATGAGTCATGGACGTAACACAAATCCCTGCGTCTGGCGAGAAGGGCTTCTTTCCATTGGTGAAAGTGATCGAAGAAGGTCGGTGGGGCTTAAAAAAGAGAGCAAGGGCTGTGCTTTAAGCTTTGGCCCTCTCACTAAAGAGTCGAAGTGGAATCATCAATTGAATCATGGGGCTCAGCGGGAAAGAGAACTACCTTCCCGTGACAACTCCGCTTCCGAAGACCGTGGTGTTTCCATTATTGTAGAAAGCGTTTCCACTCACTCCATTGATCCCATAAGGGTTGGCCATGACTGGACTAGGATACCTAGGAACCCCAGTTGGAAACTGCTGAGGCACTCCACCCAGATAGCCATTGATAGAATTAAGCTGATTGTCCAAAGTCAGATGCTGATAAGGTCCACTCCCGGCTTGATAAGGAAGAATCGCCGGAGGAACGCCTGTCTGGTTAAAAATCTGACCTTGCTGAGGAACCTGTACGCCTCCCCATGGACCCTGTCCTCCTATAAATGGGGGCACACCTTGGGCTCCATTAAATCCGGGATTGAACCCCTGATTGATTCCGGCATTGAGTCCAGGGTTAAATCCTTGATTCATGCCAAACATATTTTGCCCAAGCATCGAAAGTCCCATTCCATTGGCCCCACCGCCCATGCAGCCGAATCCACCAGACCCCATGGCACCGTTAACGGCCCCATAATTTCCATTGTTGATCCCCATATATCCAGGAAGAACAGAGGGGTAAGGACTTTGTTGATGTCCCAAATAAGACGGATACCGATTGAGCATGGAACAGCCAGCGTAGCCCGGGTGGTAACCAAGGCTTGCACAGGTGTCCACATTGTACTGGTTCATTCTCTCCATGACTTTTCGGTTGGCTTTTTGGTTTTGCCAGTTCAGAAGGGCTGGGATGCCCACTGAAATCGAAGTCGTTAAAAGCTTTGTCCAAATCCCATCATTCTTTCCTGGTGCGGACTCTTTGGACTTATAGCAACTTCCATCTTTACAGCCCGCTTCCGTTTCTGCGTCATAGTCTCCAAATTCAAAATCATCTAAATCAGACTCGGCAACCGCTAGACCTTTTTCAACTTGCCGACGGCGTTCATACATCCTCATATAACCTGCGATTCCATCCACACAGCCCTGAGCATAGGAAGAGCTGGAGCGAACCATCACTTGAGAATTTTCACGGCAAATGCGCGTGTCTACCGTCCCTGAGTTCCCAATATTTCGCGACCAAACCGCAGCATAAGGTCCTGTGCAATAAGGGTCCGCTGGTGTTGCCACCACATCTGCTTGACCAGAACCCTCAGGATTTGCCGGGTCTCGATCTGCATTTTGAACAGGAATGTTCGACGGCGTGCTGCCGGCGGAAGGCCCGGTTCTGCTTCGACAATCTCTGTGATAATCAGCAGCACTTCCTTGCTGCTGAATATGTTCAACAACCCAACTTGCGAGTTCCGGCTGAAGCCTTCGATCAATTTTTTCACGGAGTTTTTCTAGGCGGTCATCAATTTTTTTGAGTTGAGCTTGACGATCTTTCACTTCTTTTTTGAGTTCTTTTTTTAAACTTTTTTGACGATCTTCTTCATCTTCTTTTTCATAGGCACCTGCTGCGGGTTGCATGTCCCAAGGGCAAGCCATCATCGGATTGTTCGGCATCATCATTGGACTGCCCTGCATAAGCATCTGGCCACGGGCTTGCTGAATAAACAACAATGAGATCGCTACAAATAAGATTCGTTTCATAATTAAAACCTCGTCTCTAGTCCTTTTCGAGAAGTTGGAGGCTCAACTTAAAGTTTCTGCCTCATATTTAGACTTAAGACCACTCGGCCTAGAGGAAGGTCTCGATAAAATCACTTGTGGACGAAGAAGTCTCAGATGGATAAACTGGACTTCAATGACTCACAACCTTCTTTGCGTCGATGACGAACCAGACAATGTGGATGCTCTTGAGCGTCTCTTTCGAAAAAAGCACAAGGTGTTTAAGGCCACGTCAGGGGCTCAGGCCTTAGAGATTCTTGAAAAAGAAGACATCTCCCTCATCATCAGCGATCAAAGAATGCCACATATGACAGGCGTTGAGTTTCTAGAGAAATCCATTAAGCTTCAGCCCGAAGCCATTCGGATCTTGCTCACTGGATACACCGATTTAGATTCAGTGATTTCCGCCATCAATTCCGGTCAGATCTATCGCTATGTCACCAAACCTTGGGATCCGGTGGATTTGGCCAATGCCGTAGACAAGGCGCTGGAACGTCTCGAGCTCTCTTTTGAATTGAAGGAGAAGAATGCGGCTCTTCATAAAGCTTTGAACGAACTGCAAACATTGGATCGATCCAAAGACGAGTTTATGATTTTGATCAACCACGAACTCAAAACCCCGCTCACAGTCATTTTAAGCTACCTGGAGTTGCTAAAAGAGACTTCACCAGATGAAGAGCAACAGAAATACATCTCTCGAATCGAAGGGGCCTCTGAGCGACTGAACAAATTGATTAAAGATTCGTTAGAGCTGGTCTCTGCCGAAACGGGAACTCTCAAAAAGAACATCTCTCCCTTTCTTATCGATGAGGCCATCGAACAGGTCTTGCCCAAGTTTAATGAGGCTTTAAAAAAGAAAGATCAACAGATAAAAACCAAACTCTCTCCTTTGGTTGTGCGATCGGATTCAAATTTGATTTCGGGCGTTCTGACCCGATTGATTGAAAATGCCATTCAATTTGGGGATAAGGACTCAGTGATTGAAATCTCGGCAAAGACGGAAGGGACGGAAACCTTAGTGACGATCTCCAATGAAGGTCCCCATCTCAAATCCGAAGTCATCGAGCAAATTTTAAAGCCCTTTAATCTCAACGAAGATTCTCTTCACCACTCAAAAGGAACTGGGCTGGGACTTTCCGTGAGCCAGGCCGTGCTCAAGAGTCTTGGGTCAAAACTTCAATTCACTTCTGTAGACAAAAAGGTCTCTGTCAGCTTCATGCTGGGATGATTTTTTAGACTTTTCCTTTTCAATTCGATTTGTCTTTGAGCTTTACCAAATCCGATTCTCGGACGCTAGAGTCATCTAAGATTAAACTCCTTCTCTCTCTTCCGGGACCTGGCTTTGCAAAGAAGAGCCATATGAATTTCACTTTCATACCACCCCTTCTCTCTTTTCTTTTGATGGCACCTCCCCTCTTCGCTCTCACACTAGAAGTCGGGCAATCCCGAAATATTTTCGCCCCAAAGGGTCAAAAGATCCTCATCGGTTCAAAAAAAATTCTCAAGGCTGTCGACCAGGGCGACAAAGTCACTCTCATTGGGGTCCGAGCCGGAAGAACATCCGTCACAATTGGACCAAAGAGTCTTGATGTTGTTGTTCTCCCGCCTGGCCAGATTCAGTTTGCAAGCGCTCTTCAAGAACTTTTAAAAAATCGAAAAGGACTTAAGGTCAATCCAGAGAGCACGCCTCTCACTGTGACCGGTCAGCTCTATGTTTTTGAAGATTGGATGGAGGTGGCTCAACTTGCGCGAGACTATGGTGGTCAATACCGAATTCTCGCAAGACCAACCGAGGCTGTGCTTGAAGAATCAAAGAAGTATTTCTCAAAAATGATTCTGGAAAATCAGTTGGGACCCCTGCGCTTAAGTGAATTTCTGCCCCTAAAAGTCTCTGTCAAAGCAAATCAAGCGGAGCTCAAAAAAGCCCGGGTTCTATTTGAGCCCTTTGGCATCGAAGTGACTCAAGATAAAGATCTTCTCCGCCTCAAACCACTGATCAAAACGTCGGTCATCTTGGCAGAGGTCTCAAGAAAAGCTTCTTCATCCCTAGGAATTGGTTGGCCGACGGAGACTGAAGGATCCATCCTTCCGGAAATCTCCGGCCCCTCCCGCCTGATGGCGTCCCTCAAAGCTTTGGAAGCCAAGGGACTTGGGAAAGTCTTAGCCTCCCCCACCCTATCTTGTCGGAGTGGAGCGAAGGCCGAATTTCATGCGGGAGGTGAGTTTCCCATTCGCCTCTCAGGCTTTGCCAAGCAGAGTGTCCAATGGAAGAAGCATGGTGTGGTTTTAAAGGTCTCTCCCAAAGCCGATGCGCTGGGTGCGATTCAAATCTCCATTGAGACCGAGGTTTCCCTGATCGATGCCAGCCAAATTGTCGAAGGGCTTCCCGCCCTAAAGACAAATCGAGTGAAGAGTCATTTTGACTTGCGCGAAAAACAAACCGTGGCCATGTCTGGTCTTATTCAGGAAACTTGGGGTAAAAGTCGCTCGGGCCTCTTCGGACTTTCACAAATTCCTGTTCTCGGCGCCCTTTTTCGATCTGAAGATTTTATCAGTAGCAAATCGGAATTGGTCGTCTTTGTTACACCCGAAGTGGTGACCGATCCATTGGATCAAGGCTTTCATTGGCCAAAGGAGTGGGAACTCAATGAACTCTGATCTCATTAAGGATTTTCAATATTTTATGGATGCTCATCTCAGCTCTGGAGAATCCGCTGAGAGCTTCTCAAGTCGAGTGGCCGAAAGCCCCCACAAAGATCGATTCTCAAAAGAGCTATTTAGCTTTGGCCCGCTTGATGAGCTCTTCTCCAACGACTCTCTCACTGAAATTCTGATTAATGGATGGGAGAACATCCTCATTGAGTCTCCACAGGGAGTGGTCAAAAGCTCAGAGCATTTTCTTTCTGATTGGAGCTTTAACAGGGTTCTTCAAAAAATACTGGATGAGGCTCAAGTGAAGGTGGACCTGGAGGCCCCCTTTTCTTCCTTCGCGTGGAGAAATTTTCGTGTCCATATGGTACTCCCCCCACTTTCGCAAAGTGGGACTTTGCTCTCAATGAGAAGAATTCAAAGGACAAACTCCTTACATCTCAATGATCTTCAAGAGTTGGGATCGATCTCATCAGAGCAAAGCCAGATCCTAAAAGAGGGTCTTAATGAGAAGAAAAACATGCTGATCGTCGGAGGAACGAGTTCAGGAAAGACAACTCTGCTCTCCGCTTTGATCGCCGCCCTCCCAAAGACAGATCGTCTCTTGATCCTTGAGGACACCAATGAAATCCAAGCACCAAATGATCTGAGTGCCAAACTTCTCACTCGAGAACTTACCCCTTCTCTTCCGGCCTTTTCGCTCGGGGATCTCTTAAAAGAAGCTCTGCGAATGAGACCTGATCGATTGGTCGTTGGAGAAGTTCGTGGAGGAGAAGCAAAAGACCTATTAATGGCTCTTTCCACCGGACACGAAGGTAGCTTTGCCACTCTCCATGCCTCCAAGCCTCAAGAAGCGCTTTTAAGGCTCGAAATGTTGATACAAATGGGAGCACCCAACTGGAGCATAGATAGCATCAGAAAGCTGATCTCACTGACAATTGATTGGATTGTGATCACTCACAAGGAGGAGGGAGAAAGAAAAATCGAGGGCGTGTATGAGATCACGTCCCTCGAGTCTGTTGGATTTCTGATTCAAAAGCTGGCTTAGATGCTTTTATCCAGGTACGACCCCTTCGGAGTGTATTTGGCTTCTTCGGGAGACATTTCTGGAATGTCTTCTTGAGGAACCAACTCTTCGAGAGGTTGAGCCTTGATTGCCTGACCCGCGTGCCAAGCCTTCTGCTCTTCGGCTTTGTTCATAAAGAAGCGATCCGCCATCTCTTGGACTTCTTTTTGGTCGCGAAAGGCTTTCTTCTCTGCAGCCAAATGATCTCTGATCATTACAGCCTTTTGTGCCGTCGTAAGATCTTTTCTTGCTGCCAGAGTCGATTCTCCCATTGGGCGGCCAAAACCAGGTGCCCCAGGACGTGCGGGCTGCGCACTTTGCAGGTCTCCCGACTGAAGTCTGGGAGAGGAACTTATAATTCCACTCAATTTTTCCATCATGAAACCTCCTGTTTCATTCTTCTCTGCATGTTCTGCTCTGCATACTTTTTTGCAACTGAAGAAGGCCATCATAGCCCTCCCCTTCAAGAGTCTCATCGGAGTGTTTCAAAAAGAATCAAAGGGGACCATAGTCCAGATTGTGAAACAGACTTTTGTGAGAGGTCAGAATGAAAACTCCGAAGGCCTTAGGTCTTTTTATCTTCAGGGATGGCTAGACGAATGCCCAGCTCCAGCAGCTGATCTCTGGCCACAGGACTTGGAGCAGAAGACATCAGACAGGTGGCTTTGGCGGTTTTTGGAAAGGCAATCACATCTCGGATAGCGCCCGTTCCGGCCAAAATCATAATCAATCGATCAAGACCCCAGGCCACACCACCGTGAGGAGGCACACCATACCTAAGCGCTTCAATAAAAAATCCAAACTTTTCTTCACGCTCTTCATTTGAAAAACCGAGCGCGGTAAACATGGACTCTTGAACCTTCTGTTGGTGAATTCGAACACTTCCACCAAAAAGCTCATGACCATTGCAAACCAGATCATAAGCCTTGGCCAAAACCTTCTTCAGGTCCGAGTCCTTCCCACCTTCTAAAAGCTCAAGCTGATCATCTTTACACATTGTAAAAGGATGGTGTCTTGCCGCCCACCTCTTGGAGTCTCCGTCGTACTCCAAAAGTGGAAAGTCCACGACCCACAAGAAAGCATCTTTGGTGGTGTCAATGAGGCCAAGCTCTTTTCCTAAAGTGTCTCTCAACATAGAAAGTGCTGCACAACAAACTTCAAAATCGTCGGCAACAATAAAAACGGCCCCATTGGTTTCGCCACCAGCTTTGGCAAATATCGCCTCTAGCTGCTCTGGAGTAAAAAACTTTTGAATGGAGGATTGAAGGCCCTTGTCGTCCTTCTTCATCCAAACCAAACCCTTCGCACCCATTTGCTTAGCAAGAGCCGTCAACTTATCAATCTGCCCTCTAGATACCGAAGCATAATTGGGCACAGCTAGACCTTTGATCGCTCCACCTCTAGAGGCCACATCATCAAAAACCTTAAAACCATGGCCTGAAGCCTCTTGAATGACATCTTTTAGTTTTAGAGGATTTCGCAAATCCGGCTTATCTGAACCGTAAGCGTCCATCGCCTCTTGAAACGTCCAAACAGGAATCTTGCCAATCTCAACATTTTTGACTTCCTTCCAAATGTGCTTCAAAAGACTTTCGCTGAGGTCCATCACATCTTGTTGATCCACAAAACTCATTTCAATATCGATCTGACTAAATTCTGGCTGGCGATCCGCGCGAAGATCTTCATCTCTAAAGCAACGAGCAATTTGGAAGTATCGATCCATTCCACCAATCATCAAAAGTTGTTTGAGCGTTTGTGGACTTTGAGGAAGGGCGTAAAACTCACCTTGAGAAACGCGAGAAGGCACAAGAAAATCTCTCGCACCTTCAGGAGTGCTTTTATAAAGAATGGGAGTCTCAACCTCCACAAAGCCTCTTTCGCTTAAAAATTTTCTGGTGATCTGGGCCACTTCATGACGAAGCGTTAAAATTCTTTGAAGCCTTGGAGATCGAATATCTAAATACCGATATTTCAACTTCAACACTTCTGAGACCTTATCGTCATCCACTTGAATCGGAGGAGTTTGGGCTTCAGAAAGAATCTTAAATGAAGTCACTAAAACCTCAACTTCGCCAGTAGAAATCTTTTTATTGATCATTCCCTCTGGACGCGCCCGAACCTCGCCTTCAACTCGAACGACAAACTCAGATCTTAAGTCTTTAGAGGATTTGAGTCCGTCTTGCTGAGGATTAAAGACCACCTGAATCAGTCCCTCTCGATCTCTCAAGTCGACAAAGATCAGTCCCCCATGGTCTCTACGGGTGTCCACCCAACCACAAAGACTCACCTTTTCTGATAAATTTTTCTTGGTGATTTGACCACAGGCATGAGACCTGAGTGAGGATCTAAAAGCATTGGTTTCCATAGACTTGGCTCCTGAAAAGAGGGCTTTCTCTCTAAAAGAGGCCCCGCTGAAGTAACGAGCAGTCTCTCATGTCCCGGTGGGACTTTCAAGCACTGGACAAGGACCTTGAAACGGATTAGTGTTTCTAAATGCCTACAGTAAAAATCACGAAATCTACACCCAAGTCGCCTGACGAAGCCTTCAAAAAAATCTCGGATCTCTTGCAGAACGATACAGAGCTGCGAAAGCTGGATCCGAAGTACGTTTGTGAATTTGAGAGCTCGAGTCACTCTGGTACGGCAAAAGGCAGTCAGTTTAAGGCCAATATGAAGGTCCTTCCCGCCGGTGGGGGATCCGATGTAGA
>Ga0100403_1003476_pt1 | contig 11702 bp, 9 predicted proteins | sample CryGeymet201501t_FD_83663 | JGI IMG/M metagenome (GOLD analysis project Ga0100403, IMG submission 83663) | Groundwater microbial communities from Crystal Geyser aquifers in Utah, USA - Crystal Geyser metaG 2015-01t | ecosystem: Environmental > Aquatic > Deep subsurface > Groundwater | place: USA...
ATTTATTGAACAGCATTCGTGTTGGAAACGTCGAGCGATTTTCCTCAATACTCTGGGATTTGTATGAACAGAATAACCAGTTGTCTGCTAGATCCGAGCGGATGCGCCAAGCGTTTATTAACAATGTTCAATGTTCCCTCCTAAAACTCCTCCCTGAAGTAAGGTACTTGGATAATCAAGAGGGCTTAGTAATAAAGGAAGAAATATTGGGTATTTCTTCCAGTACACGGTCCGTTGAACAGGTAATTTCCACATGCCACAGGATGGCTGACCTTTTGGCAGTATCCCGAGAGGGACGGAACAATGAACTTTTTTTACGAATAAGAAAGTATATAGATGACTCTTTTCAGGATCCATCCCTTTCCCTGAAGCTTCTGGCTGATAAATTTCATTTATCGGAATCACACATCAGCCGAAACATCAAAGATCAGCTGGGCTTACCGTACCACCAATACGTAGAACAACTGAGGCTCGACTACTCAGCCAGGCAGATCATTGAAACCAACCATTCACTTTCAGATATTGCGGTGAAATCGGGATACACCAATTTGAACACCTACCGGAAAGCTTTTGTCCGCAGGTTTTCCCGTTCACCACAGGCTTACCGGGGTGAACATCAGAATCAGCTAACGGGAAACGAAGACTGATTTCTGTGGGATTTCGTTTTTTAACCCACCCTGTCCCCAGTTATCTTGTCCTACTGGAAATCGAAAGCAAAGAGGTGTACCAGTTCAGCCCCCCATGTTTCCTGAGGAACAAGGCGCAGTCCTGTTATCTGCCCTGCTTTGGACAGATCTATCCATACGAGTCTTTGCCTGTTCTCTTCACCTTTGGTGAACGTCTTCCATTGGTTGTGTTGCTGAACTTCCACAGTAAATACCCTCACCAGAGATTCAGCCACCGAAGTTGGCGCATCATTCAGACCATAGGTATGTTTCATTCGATGATGTCGGTAGTACCTACTTAAATTACTGTCCATCACCACCCTTGCTTTATTGAGTACCATGGGTTCGGAAAGGGTGTAGGTTATGGTATCCCCAGGGGCACACCAAAAGCCATTATCCGTATCTCCAACGGTGCGGTCGATGCCGTTGCGTAATAGTTCCGGATTGGCGGTAAGGGTTGTGGTGTACCACTGAATGTCCACCCTTTGGCCGGCTACCAAGCCACTGGAGAACACCTTTACATCAGGGGGATAGACACTACGTGACAGTGAAACTTGGTATTTGGTTCCTTCATTTGAACTGGACAGAAGTGCTTGCGCTACCAACTTATTGGGTTTCCTTGCAATGCCTGGCAGATAGGCATCATTAATCATAAGCAGCTGCTGTAGTTCCTGGAGATGATGATGGTACACTTCCCGGGGACTTACCCCGTATCGGACAGCCAGAGCAGCGGCAATTCCCACGGCTTGGCCGATGATTGCACAGGTTCGCATAACCCGGGAAGAGCTCATTGCTACGTGGGTAGCACTGATATTCCGGCCGGCAAACAGCAGGTTATTTACATTTCGGGAATATAACGACCTATAGGGAATACCCCAGGGTGAAGGAGCAGGATGAAAAATTGTCGGCTCACCGGGATCATAAAATCCCGCCGGAGCGTGGACATCCATACTCCACCCGCCGTAGGCAACCATATCTTCAAAGGGGCCGCCATCCTCCACTTCACATTGGGAAATAATATGATCCCCTACATACCGTCTGCTCTCCCGCTTCCCCGGAAGAAATCCCATCCACCCCAGGGTCCAATTGGTAGAATCATAGGTTTCGGGGTTCCGTTTTACCAGGTCCCACACACCTGTGGCGATTCCCAACAATTCATCCCGCAGCTCCTCGGTGTCCTTGATGCTGTTTTTATCCCCACCAACCTCCAGCCACCAATAATTCGAGCGGCCAATTTCCAGGTATCGTCCGGGACCAATATCCCCATGGTTCAATTCCCGGGAGAACCAGGGGCGGAAATAGGGTTGGGGGGAGGTCGTTTGCTGGGGCTGAATGAGGCATGACATTCCCATGGTTTTTGAATCTGCTTTGGTTACCCCGTGGGACTCGCCAAATTCATCTACCGATTCCCTTCCCCATCTGGTTTCTGCCCCTGTCAATGGTGCAAGGATTGAGTCGCCCGAGCAGTCGGTATACAGGGTTGCTTTCACCTTATGAAACCTTTGGGTTGTAAGCTGCCAGGCTGTAATGGATTCAATGGTAATGTCTGAGGTGCTGTGTTCCTTGATTTCCCCATCCAGAACCGATGCGTTCAGGATAATTTCAATATTCTTTTCCCGGGACACAAAATCATGCAATAGTGCGCTCCAAATGGAGTAGTTCTTCTGGGGGTTCCGGTAGATGTTTTCTAATTCGATCTCTTCGATAATTCCGGTTTCCCGCATATTTGCTCCGGCTGCTCCGCATATCCACATGCGAATTTCTTCGGAGGCGTTTCCCCCAAATACTGGCCGGTCATGGACTAAAACAACCTTAATTCCTTGCCGGGCTGCCGCAATAGCAGTACAGATTCCGGACATTCCGCCGCCAATGACACACAGGTCACCGGTATGGTCAATAGTTTCAAATTTGCCGTTCATTCATTTGCTCCTGTTTTTTTTGTGGATTTTCTTGTTGATTTTTGGAGCTCCTCTAAAGAGCCAAGGGAATATGCACGTTGAATGAGTGTTCCTCACTCTGATTGGGAGATACAGCACAAAAAAGAACCCCTGGTTTCCCGTTCTCCAACCAGAGCTGGGGACGTTCTATACGATGTACTTTTTGAACTACCCCGTCATCCCAGGTAATTTCCGGTATCGCTACCAGTGGATGATCTGCCACCGACCAATCGATGCCGTTATCCGAAGAAAACAAACACAATGACTTTCCCCGTTTGGTAAATCCTCCGTCCATGTCTTTTACAATGGCGTAATAGGTGGAACCATCGTTCCAGATATACGGATCCTCAGCCGGAAACTGGTTTCCCGGAATGGTGAATATTGGGTGATTGAATTTTTTGAATGGACCCGTGGGATCGGATGCAATTGCCGCCATATGGGTTACCGGGCCGCCGAAGGGAAGGGGATTCTTCGAGGCAACAGCCTTGTACACCATGAGGTATTTCCCGTCGTTCATGCGGGTTACCGACGGATTGTTGGTGCATAGGTTGTCCGGGGCTTCAGGGTCCACACCTGTATCAATCAAGGCAGATGGATTGCGCTCCCAGGGGCCCCAGGGAAACCGGGACACCGCAACCCCAATTCGCTGCCTATTTCTGTGTGTCCAATTCAGTCCATGGGGAATGTGTTGCCCATCACCAGTGTTGCCAGTGTAATACAGGTACAACTGTCCGTTAAAAGCATGAATGGTCGGGTTGTGGGTACTCAAACCATCCCAATATTCTCTATCCCGTTTAGGAAGTGCAACATTCACGAACCTATAGGGTCCTGTTGGGCTTTGAGAAACAGCATAAGCTATTTCCGAGTGGGTTACCCATGCATTCATACCAAGAGCGCGGGGCCAGCGGGAATAAAACAGGTGGCATGTTCCCCCCTCATCCCGATACATGCTTGCCCCCCAGATAAAAAAATCATCATCAATAAACTGTGCAGTTCTTGGTACCGGCATCAAAAGTTTGTTGAAATCCACTGGTTCCTCCCTTAGGCAAAAACTCTTGGTGCAATTGTAGGTTCAATACTCCAAGGCGCACAGCCTCTAGTTTTTCTTCAGGGGGAAATTCATGCTTTGCGAACAGGGATAATTTTGTACCCATGAGAAAATCTTGTTCAGATCATAAATCTAACGGTGGAACAAATAATTCCCCTTGTTTTTCCGGTTTTTTACCCATGATCAAAAAAAGCTATCTTGCGTGGACGTCAGGGACGTTCAAATACTGAACCTTCATTGAAAGCAAGTCATTGAAAGCAAAGGAAAATATCAGATGAAATCAATGTTTGAGAAAAAAATAATTTCTGATCAACGCAAAAGGTTCCGCAGACTATCACTGCAGCGTAATTATGACCTGTATCTCCTACTCTTGATTCCCCTAAGCTATTTGTTACTTTTCCAGTACGTACCCTTTTATGGGTATTTGTTAGCCTTTAAACATTACTCACCGGTGCGGGGCATCTGGGGTAGTTCCTGGGCAGGGTTCCAATATCTTCGTCAATTCCTTACTTCACCCCAGTTTGGCCGAATAATGTGGAACACCATCAACCTGTCCCTGGGGCTTTTGATAATTGCAACGCCTTTCGCAATTATCTTGGCGGTAAGCGTAGTAAAGAGCCGATATTGGCTTTTGAAAAAATCCACCCAATTTTTTACCTACATTCCCTATTTTTTCTCCATGGTCATAGTTACATCCATGATCATGCAGTTGTTTCACCCCCGGGTGGGACTGATAAACGTTGTACTTTCCTTTTTGGGAATGGATACGGCAAACTTTCTTGCCCGACCCGGAGCTTTTGTACCCATCTATGTACTTTCGAGTATCTGGCAATATTCGGGGTACGGATCCATCCTGTTTGTGGCTGTGTTAATGGGTATCGACTATGAGCTGTACGAAGCTGCAGAAATTGATGGGGCCAATAAATGGCATCAATTGTTTTTCATCGATATCCCTTATCTCATGCCAACAATATCGGTGGTTTTTATTGTTCGTTTGGGGGAGGTTCTGAACGTCGGGTTTGAGAAAGCCTATCTCCTTCAGAATAGTTTGAACCTTGAAGCTTCGGAAATTCTTCCTACCTACATTTTTAAACTGGGAATAGAACAGGGTCTGTTCAGTCAATCCACAGCAGTTAACCTCTTTAATGCTGTCTTGAACCTCATCATCGTCATCATAGCTAACAAGCTGGTAAAAAAACTCAGAGGACAGGGAGTCTATTAACATGGTACGCTATAAAAGTCGTCATTTTGAAGATATAACATTTGATTTTCTTGTAAACCTTTATTTATTGGTCTTCCTCCTGGCGGTATTAATCCCCATCATGAATATATTCGCATCCTCGTTCAGTTCACCCTCCGATGTTGTCGGCGGCCGGGTAACCATTGTTCCCCGAAATTTATTCCTTGGTGGGTACGAAACAGTTTTGCAATCGGCTGAATTGTGGAGAGGGTATCTTAACTCGATTATCTATACATTTTTTGGTACCTGTTTTGCCCTGACCCTGACTATTATTGCCGGTTACGTACTATCCCGGATGGATCTTTGGGGAAGATCCTTCTTTGTATTTCTCTTCCTGTTACCCCTGTTGTTTCAGGGGGGGATTATCCCTGGTTACTTGCTCATGCGGAATTTAGGTCTGCTCAATACCCGAGCAGTAATTATTCTTCACGGAGCCCTGCATCCTTACTACGTGATGATTGCAGTATCCTACTTCCGTAATCAGATTCCCGGGGAATTAATGGATGCTTCCCGAATCGATGGAGCAACGAACATTCAGTTTTTGCTTAGGGTTGTTATTCCCATTTCTAAACCGATTATTGCTGTCATTACCCTTTGGGTTGCGGTGGGCCATTGGAACAACTACTTTGCTCCCCTTATGTACCTCCGGTCAACCGAGCTCTTACCCTTAACCGTGGTCATGCGAAACATGATCTTTAACATGCAGCTCAGCGCAATGGACATGGCTAATCTTACCGAGGTCGACATTCAGAATGCCACATCCCTCATAGGTATATCCGAGGTTATGAAATATTCCCTGATTGTAGTGGGAAGCATGCCCATGCTCATTCTGTATCCCTTTGTCCAAAGACATTTTGTGGAGGGAGTTACTGTTGGTTCAATTAAAGGTTGAATACCGTATCCTAGATACGGAGAATAACAATAGGAGGTCTCTTGTATGAAGATAAGAGTACTCATTGCTACGCTCATGCTTGTAATGGCTATGGCGGTAGTATGGTCGGGTGGCCAGACTCAGTCTGCAGTCTCCCAGGAATCTGCGCTTTCTGCGCCCGGTGTGTTCCCCATCGTTGCTGAAACAGAGCAAGTAGAAATTGCGGTAATACATCACCAACCATTTGTAACGGATATGGATACCAACGACTGGTGGAAATATGTCGAGTCGCTTACCAATATTAAAGTAACATGGCAGCCAATACCACGGCCCGATGTTGAAACCCGTAGGCAACTGCTTATTGCCGGAGGCAATTATCCCGATGCTGCCTATGGTTTACAATTTTCCCAGGCAGAGGTCGCCCGTTTGGGAATGGAAGGGGTTTTTGTTCCCCTGGGGGATCTTATTGAAGAACATGCACCAAATCTTTCATCATTGTTGGATTCACGACCAGATGTGCGCGCAGCTATTACTGCACCCGATGGAAAAATTTATAACATGCCCCAGTTTAATGAATGTTACCACTGTACCTATCAGCATAAGATGTGGGTTCGGGCAGACTGGCTGGAAAATCTTGGATTAAGTCTTCCAACCACTGTTGATCAGTTCTATGACATGCTTGTAGCCTTTGCAACCCAGGACCCCAATGGAAACGGCATTGCCGATGAAATTCCCTTAAGTGGTGCAGAGCGTGGAGGCTGGAATACCCAAATAGTTGGCCCATTCCTTATGTCTCCTTTTGTGTATACCCCCGATGAAACTCAACAGCCTGCCCGTTTGTTCCTGGACAATGGAGTTATTCGATCTGCTGCAAACCAGGACGGGTGGCGAGAAGGTCTGCGATTCCTGAACCGTCTTTTCGAGGAAGGGCTACTTGATGAAGGTGCCCTGGTTCAGGATAAAACCCAGTTAATTCAGCTTGGGGAGAATCCGGATGTGGCGATTTTGGGTGTAAGTCCTGCGGGCTACTGGAATCAGTTTACCGAGCACGGTGGACCAAGCCTTCGGTATATAGAATATGTTGCACTCCCACCCCTGGCAGGTCCTGCAGGACGTCAAGCAACCTATACCCCCCAGCTTCCCTTCGGTGGTTTTCAAGTCTTTACTGGTGCTGAAGATCCTGCTTTGTTGGTGAAATGGGCTGATATTATTTACGATGAAACAAGCAGAAGGAATGCCTGGTACGGTGTTGAGGGACTCGGCTGGGTAGAGGCAGGCCCCAATGACAAGAATGTTTTTGGTGAACCGGCAAAATTCCGAACATTAACCGTTGAAGGAAGAAACAACTACAGATTCGGATGGCTCGGACCCTTCTGGGCTTCTGCGGATATTCGGAGTAGCGGAACAACCTTGCCTACCGACAACGTCAAAGAAATGTTCGACAGGCTGACAATTTTGGATATTGCTACCAGCGAAGCTTACGAACCCTACGGTGCACCACAAAAAGCCCTGGTGCCAGTAATAATGAAAAACGAAGATGCAGCCGAGGTAGGTGCCCTGAGTGCTCAGATCCGTACCTATATTAATGAGATGGCTGCCCGGTTTATCATTGGCCGTAGTGATTTGGATGAGGATTGGAACGCCTATTTGGCTGAGTTGAACCGATTGGGCCTTCCCCGCCTCATAGAGATCCATCAGAGCTACCAACGCTAAGATAGCGAACAAAGCATAAGGGCTTTGTGTTTACCCATTTGCCTCTGGCTACCCTCGTTTCCATGATTTGGAACAATTCCATGAAACGGAACCATGAATAGAAACAGGGTTTTCAGAGGCATTTTTTCACTTGTGAGGTGATTTCACAAATCATTGTAAAGCATTTTGAAATCACGACTCGCAATGTATATAAGCACAGTATCCAGAAGTAAGAATTTATGGGAGTGAGGTACCAATTATGAAACCTTTCAAGGTCATAAATCCAATATCACTGGCCAGGGCAGAAATAATCGATCTGCCGGACTGGCATACCTGGTGTGCCTCCATGGTGAGTAATCAGGACGGGAAGTATCACCTGATATTTTCCCGTTGGCCCAGAAACTTGGGATTCGATGCCTGGGCAACCCACTCGCAGTTTGCCTACGCTACTGCCCAGAACCCTCAGGGCCCTTTTCAAATTCATGGAACCATACTGGGTCCAGACGATTTGGGAGCATGGGATTCCGGCGGATTTCATAATCCCTGTTTGATATTTGATGATGGTCGCTACTATCTTTACTACACGGGACAACATGGGAATGGCCAGTGGTGGAATCATCGGAACAATCAGCGGGTAGGGGTGGCCGTGGCTTCCCATCCTTCGGGTCCATGGGAACGGTTCCCTGAACCATTGATACATCCCCAGCCAGACCACATTTTAACCGGTACTCCCAATGTTATTCGTCGATTGGACGGAAAATTCCAGATGGTTTATAAAACGGTTACCGAAGGCCCACGACCCTTCGGGGGTTCTGTTCATCACAAAATTGCTGTCAGCGACAGTCCTCTGGGACCCTTCGAGAACCTGCCGCTTCCGTTTATTACAAATCCAAAATCCCACTTTCCTATTGATGACCACCTGGAATGGATTCAGAACGACTCGTATTATGCTTTGGTCAAGGACAATACCGGAGAGTTCACCGGCGAAGAAGCTGCCCTGATTCTATTTACATCCCATGACGGCTATCATTGGACTCTTGCATCCGACCCCATAGTGGTTCAGCCTCAGGTTGAGTACACCGATGGATCCATTCATCGTTGCAAAAGGCTGGAAATGCCGAAGCTATTTTTCCAGGACAATAAACCTACTTACCTTCTCCTGTCGGTTTTGCCTGAGGATTCTGATCATTCATTTACAATAATTGTGCCACTTTTGTAATTTTGCCAGCTTGTGAGTCCCTGTATCAGGTACTATCATGACACTTAAGATTTTCCGAAGATTCTTTCAGTCCCAGAATTACCGGGGGCTTTTCACCGAAACTCAGGCATCCATCTTTGCTCAGATTCAATCAAAAGTGGCAGACTACGTGAACGCTTCTATGGCGCGTTTTATTACCGGAGACCTGAGTATAGAAAACGATTGGAGTACCTGTATAACCGAACTAGGCCGAATGGGTGTGGACCGGTATGTGTCCATTCATCAAGAAGCTTTTGACGCAAAGTATAGTAAATAGTTTTTTATGGAATTCGATGTATCCCGTACATCATAGTGTTACCCTAAAAACTATGATTGTACGGGGCTTTTTGCAAGCCAACGATTCACAATCAGCAACTGACCCAAAAAAGCGAACCCGCACATGAAATTATCCAAACCGAACATAATAGTCATTCTCACCGACGACCAAGGTTACGGTGATTTGGGATGTCACGGTAACCCCATTCTGAAAACACCGAACATCGACTCTCTTCATGATGAATCTTTTTGTTTCACAGACTTTCATGTTGGCCCCACATGCGCACCAACCCGCAGCGGCCTGATAACCGGACGGTATGCAAATTCAGCAGGGGTATGGCATACCGTCGGGGGACGTTCGCTCCTGCGACGGGGATTACCGACTATAGGGGAAATTTTTTCCCGGGGTGGCTGGAGAACCGGCTTGTTCGGCAAATGGCACCTGGGCGATGCGTATCCCTACCGCCCACAGGACAGAGGTTTTCAGGAAGTGGCAAGTCATGGAGGAGGAGGCCTGACACAGGTTCCTGACTGGTGGGGTAACGATTACTTTGATGATACCTACATGGTCAATGGTAAGCCTGTTGCTTTTCAAGGGTACTGCACCGATGTATGGTTCCGTCTTGCCTTGGATTTTATAAGCCGTCATCGGGATGAACCTTTTCTTTGTTTCCTTACCCCGAACGCACCACACTCGCCATATAACGTAGAACCGCAATGGAGTGACCCCTACCGCGGGTTGGTTCCCACTGAGGACAGGGCAAACTTTTACGGCATGATTGCCAATATTGACTGGAATATTGGCCAGCTCAGGATGCATCTGGTTACTCTGGGACTCACCGAAAATACTATTCTCGTCTTTATGACGGACAACGGTTCAAGCTGTACCGATCCAGGGGCTCATACAGCAGGATTGCAGGGATTCAAAAACAGTCCCTACGACGGTGGTCATCGGGTTCCCTTTTTCCTCCATATCCCCGGTACACCAGGCCGAGATATTCCTGTTCTTACTGCCCATGTGGATTTCATGCCTACCATGTGCCAGCTGGCAGGGGTACAGGATGAGCTATGGAAAGCTGTTTCTGTTGATGGCCAGAGCCTGGTGCCTCTAGTTACCAATGATCCTGAACCATGGCCCCAGCGGATCATGGTTACCGACTCCCAGCGGCTGCCCCAACCAGTCAAATGGAGGCAGTCCTCAGTCATGAGCGACAGGTGGAGGCTGGTCAATGGATCTGAACTCTACGATTCGCAGCACGACCGTGGACAGGAACATAATATTGCCCAAAACCACCCCCAGGTTGTAGTCCAACTGCGCCGGGCATATGAAAAGTGGTGGGATAAGGTCAGCGCTCAATACACCGAAGAAATCCCCATGGTTATCGGCAGCCCTGACTGTCCTGTTGCTGAGCTGACTGCCCACGACTGGAGACCCTTCGACTATACTCCCAGCGACGATCCGAACCAGCAGGAAGACAATGGTTATTTGGTTTTCCATCAGGGGCAGGTACGCAAGGGACTGGGTACCCGGGGATATTTTGAAGTTGAAGTTTGTAAAGCCGGGACCTACCGCTTCAGGCTCAGACGCTGGCCGAAGGAATGCGGGGGCAGTCTTGGTGGGACAAATGCGGAGCTTTCCCGATGGCGCAAAGATATTATCGCTGAAAAATACCACCCCCTTTACGAAGGGGCTTCTGCCCTGGCGATTACCCATGCCCATGTCAGATTTGGAGATCAATTGTCGACCACCATTGCAGATCCCAGGTCCCCCTTTGCAGAACTAATCCTTTACCTAAGCTCGGGGACAGGCCATTTGGAAGCCTGGTTTACCGGACCGGATTTCTACCGAGGCGCATACTATGTGGAAATTGACCAAATTTAAATTCATACATATATAGAGGATACCTATGCTCAAGCCTATACAAAAAAAATCGGAAAATATCGAAATAACGAACGAAGATAACAACAATGAAGTGAACAAAGAAGTGAACAAAGATGACATGTCCAGCCTCTGGGGTGACAACTTGGCTACTTCCGGAACTCACCCCCGGGCTGCCTGGTTTTCCGAAATCAAGTTTTCCATGTTTATTCACTGGGGACTTTACAGCCAGGCTGGCAATGTATGGCGGGGCAAAAACTGGCATGGCATAGCCGAATGGCTGATGAAGCGTGCCGAAATTCCCGTGAATGAATACGAAACCCTCTGCAGCTGGTTCAATCCTACATCATTCAATGCCGAAAATTGGGTTCTCCTGGCAAAGGCAGCAGGCATGCGCTGTATAGTGCTTACCACGAAACACCACGAAGGTTTTGCCATGTTTAAATCCAGCGCCAGTACCTACAACATTGTGGATGCCACCCCTTTCGGCAGAGATCCGATTGGGGAATTATCCGCTGCATGCAAAAAACACGGTTTGGGATTGGGTTTCTATTATTCCCAGTTTCTTGATTGGCACGAGAAAGACGCAGAAGGAAACCACTGGGACTTCAGCACAGACAAGATTGGGCAGTCAGAAAAGAATTTCGATCGGTACCTACACTCCAAGGCACTGCCCCAAATTACAGAGTTGTTGACCAATTACCCTGGCCGTTGGTGTACAATTCTTTCTGTAAATTAGGTTGAAAAAAGCGGGCTGGTCGCGGACTCCGTCCGCTGCTCGCCTATGCATCCGAGGCCGATCAGGCTCAAATGGTAAGTGACCAAACTAACCAAAAGGAGAGCCCGATGGCCTACGA
>Ga0100403_1003479_pt1 | contig 11692 bp, 19 predicted proteins | sample CryGeymet201501t_FD_83663 | JGI IMG/M metagenome (GOLD analysis project Ga0100403, IMG submission 83663) | Groundwater microbial communities from Crystal Geyser aquifers in Utah, USA - Crystal Geyser metaG 2015-01t | ecosystem: Environmental > Aquatic > Deep subsurface > Groundwater | place...
CAGTCGCCGCACAGCTCGGTGCAGTCGCCGAGCAGCCCGGAACAGTCGCCGAGCAGATTGGAGCAGTCGCCGCGCAGGCTGGTGCAGTCGCCGCGCAGCCCGGTGCAGTCACCCGACAGCCCGCGGCGGGGGCCGCTTACCATTTCACCGGCATCCGTGAGATGCCACAGGCCCTCGGATACTGTCAGCGGTGTCGTGTTGGCGAGGTAGATCATGATTTGCTCCTCAGCGTTCCGGTGACGCAATCATGCGATACCGCATTAGTCGCCGTCAATGCCCGTGCGCATACAAAATGGACCAGCCGACGAACGGTACTCCGCGTGGGCGTTGACAGTGGATGCGATGTCGCATACATTCGACGAATAACAAGGAGCCCTGCCGATGAATTTCCCACGCTTGATCCACGATCTCATGATCCGGCACGGCTGGACCGAGGCACAGCTCGCGGCCAAGGTCGGCTGCAATCAGAGCACTATTAACCGCATCAAGCGCGGGCAGATACCGAACTACATTCTCGGCGATTCGTTGGTCAAGCTGGAACGAAAGACAGCATGATTCACGCCCCGCTCACACGACGACCCACTGCGCCGCGCAGAACCCCACGAGCGTGGCTCCCCGCGCTTGCTGCCGTGCGCGTTCGTGGGCGGGGCTTTTTTTTGCCAACCCGGCCTCAGCAGGTCTCCCCCCTCCCCCTCCCCGCCTGCTGGGGTCGGTCCTAATGCTGTGCGTCCGCCGATGTGGCAATGAGACGCACAACCCGTCCGGCATATGTTACGGCTGTGGAGGCGATCGTATGGACCCACGACCGACGTGGCTGATCCGCGAGGACATTGAATCGACCGAGCGCGGCGGCATGGTAATGATCGCGCACGCGATCATCGCTGTGGTCGCTGCGATTGGGGTTGCGCTGCTGTGGCTGTGGGCGGCGTGATCACGCCTCGCCAAGCGGCGCAACACTGTCTCACGCTCACCAGGGACGAGCAGGTAGCCTACATGGCGACCGGTCCCGTACCCGACGAGTGGGTCGATCTGGTGCGGAGTCAGCTACGGGCGATGATGGTCCGGCAGATGATTGCGGACAAGCGCGGGAAGACCAGCGCCGCCGCGAGTGCGGCCACGGCAGTGGGCCGCGCGCATCGCGGCGCTCCCGAAGGTGCAGTAGGGCGCCGAGATCGAGCGCCTGCGCACGGCCGAGCCTGAGTTCTCCCGCTTCGAAGCGTGGGTGCGCGTGTATCTGGACGACCGACGATTCGTCGTCCCCATTCGAGCAGAGGCAGTCGATGGCCCGAATCCGGACAGTGAAGCCTGAGTTCTTCTCTGACGAAGACCTCGCGACATGCTCACGTGATGCGCGTCTGTTCGCGATCGCGATCCTGCAACTGGCCGACAGTGCCGGCAGATTCCGCTGGGTTCCGATGCAAGTACACGCCCACGCGTTTCCGTTTGACGATGACATCGACGTCGAAACCCTCTCGATGCAACTCGTTCGCATTGGCTACATGCGCCGCTATGAGATCGACGGTCGCCAGTACGCGGACATCCCCGGGTTTCTCACGCACCAGCGTCTCACCGGAAAGGAAGCTGCGCTGGCATCGAAAATACCGCCGTATCAAGAAGATGCGGAGGGGAAAGAACAGGTGCTTCCCGGGGAAACACCTGGGTGCTTCCCCACTGCTTCCCCGGGAAACACCCAGGTGTCCAAGGAACAGGGGAACAGGGGAACAGGGGAACAGGGGAACAGGGAGGGGGACTCCTGCGGAGTCCTGTCGGGCAAGCCCGACGACGCGCCGCCGCAGCAGACCCTGCTCCCGGCTCGACCGAAACCGATCACGGCCCGCGACGAGGCAGCCGAGCTGCGCGCACAGGCCCGATCCGTGATCGACGACCTGAACGCCGTGATCGGTTCGAAGTTCTCGCACAGCGATCGCAACCTGGGCCACGTGATCGCGAGGCTGCGCACCGGCATGACCGTGGACCAGCTCGCCGAGGTGGTCCGGTTCAAGGTCCGCGAGTGGCGTGACGATCCGGGCATGGCGAAGTTCCTGCGGCCCGAGACTCTGTTCGGCCCTAAATGCGAGGGGTACGCGAACGCCGCGGCGCTGGCCCGGGCATCGCCACCGGAGTCCCGACTTTCGGCGAACGGGCGCGCATCGGTCGAGGCGCTGCGCTCGTGGGCAGACCGCAAGCGATCGGAGGGCGCATGAACCACGACGACATCGAGGGTTTTCAGCAGCGGATGACGGGCCTGTGCGAGCTGTACGACGTGAGGCTATCGGACGCCCGGACCGAGTTGTACTGGTCCGCTCTGTCGGACATCTCGATCCCGGACTTCGACCAGGCGATCCGGGCGCACGTTCAAGATTCGGACCGAGGGCGATTCTTCCCGAAGCCGGCCGACCTGCTGGCAGGCGCGGCGCCGGATGTTGACCTGCGAGCCGCCGAGGCGTGGCGGCTGGTCGTCGAGAACGCAGGCCGGTTCCAGCGTGCGGAGTTCGCAGACCGGCTGATCCACGCGGTGCTGCGCGACCTCGGCGGCTGGGCCCGGATCGGCCGGGCGCCGGAGCGCGAGCTCGGGTTCCTGCGCCGTGACTTCGTTGGGCTGTACGCCCGGCACGCGCAGCACGGGGTGCCGTACGACGTGCCGCAGTCGGTCGCGTATGCCAGCGGGTACGCAGGACCGCCGACCGACACGATCCCGATGATCGGGCGCGAGGCCGAACCCGAGCGCCTGACCCGCGATGACCTGCGCCTGCTGCCGGGTGGACGGGGCTGACATGGCGGGCGCGACGTTGCGCGATTGCTGCCACCGGCGACTGAACCGGCGACTGACCGGGCTGCCGCAGGACGAGCCGACGAACCCGGACGATGCGCTCGCCCGGCAGATCGTCGACGAACTCGACCTGACCGATGTGCACAACGCGACGCCGCCACAGCGCCGCATCGCAATCGACGACGCCTATGCGCGCCTACGGGCAGAGATCCCGCGCCGCGTGCAGGGCGTGACTACGGGGGAATCCTGATGGGCATGCCCGAACCCGACGCGATCATCCAAGTGATCGGCGACAACAAGCCGAACCTGCGCGAGCTCGCGAAGGAGCTCGGCGTCGCACCTCGCGAGTACGGCGCACTGAGCACCCGGCTGCTCGACCTCAAGCGCCAGAAACGCGTGGAGATTTCCGCAACCACTGACCGGTACTCACTCGGGCACAACGCTCGCGGTGCCGTGCCGGTCACGCCGGCGCCGACCACGCCACGCCAGCGCCGGTCGGCATGGAACCGGGACGCAGCACCGATCCCGCGCGAGAAGCTGCTCGCGGAGCTCCACGCGACGCGCGGGCGGACGACCGAGGCGATCGCCCTTGCGGTCGGTACGAACTCTCCCACGGCAGGCCGGCTGCTGGCCGGGATGCGCCGCGATGGCATGGCCGAGAAGCACGGCAGCCACTGGCTGCTCGTCGAGTCAGGCACTGGCGCGCCAGTGCAGGCACCGCCGGCGCCGAAATCACGGTCATCGCTGGTCTACGGCATCCCGGACCCCGCGCACCTCACCGCATCGATGCAGGTACTCGTGGACTCGATCGGGTCGGGCGGATCCACCCGAGACGAGATCGCCACGGCGATGCGCAAGGCACCCGAAACCGAACCGCAACCGGAGGCCGACACGATGTCCGAGACCAACGCCGAATCCGTACCGCCACAGCTCGACGCAACCGATCTCCCCGAGTCCATGCGTGCGGTGCTGGATGCTGTGGCGGTCGATGGCTCCACTGTCGCGGAGATCGCGACTGCAGTCGGCTCGACTGTTCCCGCCGCCGGCCAACGTCTGTCGAGGCTGCGTGCTCGCGGCCTGGTCGCGCGGGACGGCAAGGCAAGCGCACGGCACGCGCGCTGGCGCCGGGTGGTCACGGACCTGCTCGTCGCAGATCCGGACAGTCCGACGCTGGATACGCCATCTGCCAGCGAGACCGCCGCGGCAGATCTGGACGAGCACACCAGCGAGCACCCGGAACTCAGCCAGATCGCGCTGCCTGCGGCGTGCCCTCCGTGCGGCGTTCGGCAGGTGTCCACCACTCCGGTGGTTGACGAGGTGCCCACGTCCGCTCAGTCCACGAGGCCGGCGGTGCATCTGCCGGCAGTCGAGCAGTGCATGCGCCTGGGCGCGGAGCACCTGATCGCGCTGCTGCGCAACGCAGGGGTTGAGATCCCGGCGAACGCGGTGATCGATGTCGATGACGCCGGCGCCGATCCGCTGATCTCGGTGCGCTGGTCAGCCTGATGTTTCACGTGAAATACCCGATCACGCCCTGCCCGGCGCCGCGCCAGGTGCGCAGCGACGCCTGGAATCCGTCGCCGTCGGTGCAGCGGTACCGAGCATTCCGGGACGAGTGCCGGCTGCGCCGCGTGCAGGTGCCGGAATCGGGTGTGCACATCACGTTCCGGATGCCGATGCCGGCGTCCTGGAGCAAGCGCAAGGCCGCCGAGCTCGACGGCCAGCCGCACCAGCAGAAGCCCGACGTCGACAATCTCGTGAAGGCCCTGCTCGACTCGGTGTACGGCGACGACTGCGCGGTGTGGCAGATCAGCGCCGAGAAGCGATGGGCGCGCCAGGGTGCGATCGAGGTCCGGAGCGAGAGCCAGTGAAAGACACCAGCCCGCTCGCCGATCTCATGCGCGGCAACGCTGCCACCGCAGCGCAACGTCGCGCGGGCGAGGCCATGCTGCGCCTGCTCGAGCACGACACCGACCCCGAGTGCCCGCTGTGTCACGAGCTGGCCGTGCTCGGGGCCGATCACCTCGGCGGTTGCCCGATTCGAGTCGCACGGGAGATGGCTGATTGAATACCCGATCGAAGCCGCGACACCCACTCGACGCCCGTGCGCAGCGCCTGCTCGACGAGTGGGTGATGTGGTTGGAATTCGACGAGGCGAACGTCGGGTCGCCGAGCTCGTCGTGGGATGCCATCGTGATCGCGCATGCGAAGCAGGAAGCGCGGGCACGGCCTGCAACCCGCAAGCGGCGGATCGTGACGGATGAGCGCGGTCAGCCGATGCTCGATGCGCAGGGCCGGCCGCGCACCGAGCCGATCCCGGGGCGCACGGTAATCGCAACGGAGACCCGGCCGAGCGGGCACTCACGTGTGCCGCCAGGCGTGGACGAGTGGCGCGAGATCGATCACCGGGCCAGCGCCACGGCGATGATGATGGACCTGGTCGGGGATGTGCACCCGGCATACAAGCGGGCCGTCTACGCCTGTCACAAGGAGCGGGGCGAACGGGCTGCAGCGGACAGCATGGGCATTCCGCGTGACCAGCTCCGGTTATTGTACTCGGCGGGGTATGCGCTGTTCCTGCGCGAACTCTCCGGGCAGGCCGTTGCATCTGGCGGCCAGATTCGATAGATTCCCGGCATCCTGCCCGTTCTATCCACCCGAGAGCCCGCCGCTGCGGGGCTTTTTGCGTTTTCGGAGTTGCCTAATGATGCAGACAGGTGCCCGAGGCTGATGCGCACCGCTCCGCACAGGATTTGCTGGCCGGGTGCGACCGGACACGCTGGCAGTCTGCCATCACATGTCTGAGGCGGCGTATCACCAGCGGCGCGCCACGGACGACGCTGGGATGAGCGCAGATCACGAGACGCTGTATGACCGGCTGGCGACTAGATTCGATGCCGGGTTAACGCGCATCCACGAGCGCATCGACGGGGTGTCAAACAACGTCGCGAAAATAGACGGCAAGGTCGAGTCGCTCACGGACGAGGTCAGAGAAAATGGTCGCGAGGCGAGAAAGGTCGGCGAGCGTGTCGCCCGGCTGGACGAGCGGTCGAATGCAGTGAAGGGCACGAGCAATCAGACCGTCGCGATGCGCGCCATCGAGGCAGTGGAGCGCAAGCCGGTGCTGTCGATCACGCTGGTGATTATCACGATGATTGTGGCGCTTACGTACGTGGCGACGATCGTTTGATGGCTCGTATCCTTTCCCCGCCGGTGGTTCGCTCGATCTGCTCCGAGGCGTGCCAAACACTCTCCCCGCACATCCCGTACAGCGATGAGGCTGTGCAGCAACTGGTATTTACCGTCGGCGCAGAGGTCGCCGGCCGCGATGTGGTCGAGCAGTACGGCGGTGGACCTGCGATTTCGTGGTTTCAGGTCGAACCGAGGACTCTCGGCGACATCGTGGTGAACTGGTTCCCTTCGCACCCGCGCGAACGCGACATCATCAATCGCGAGATTCCCGCCCAGCGCACTCTAGCGGATGTGGTGAAAAGCGTCCCCGAGGTCGCAGCGATGGTCGCGCGCATCGTGTATCGCCGTAGCCCGTTGCACTTCGCGCCTGTGGATGACGTGCAGGCTCAGGCCGAGCTGTGGAAGGCCGCATACAACACGCCGCAAGGTCTCGGCGAGGTGCACGATGCGGCGGCGAAGTATCGCGCTTGGGTCGCCCACGCGCTGGGAAATTACTGATGGTGGATCGGGTGAGCTGGCGCAAGGTACTCACTGCTGCGGCTGATGTCGCGGGCGCGTTCGCGCCAGGCGTCGCTGCCGGCGCCCGGGTGCTGAACGCATTTATCGGCCCCGACCAGCAGCTCCTCGACCCGCAGAGCGCAACCGGCGCTGATGTGATGGCAGCGTACGAGGCGCTGCCGCCCGATCGCCGCGCCGAGGTGGCCGCACAGCTCGAGGAAACCCTCGCGCGGGAGTCGGTCGACAAGCTCACAGCCATGGTGTCCGTCGAGACCGCGACTGCGAATACGCGGCCGGCCATCGCTGACCGGATGGCATGGGTGATCGCTCTCGGTGTCGGCGGCATCGTCGTCGCCATCCTGATCGCGACGTACAAGGGCGACACCGATGCGATCGAGGCGATCGGTGCGTCGTGGGAGCTGATGGCGGCGGCGCTCGGCATCCCTGCGGCAGTGGTGCGCGCCTACTTCGGCGATCGATCCAAGGACAAGCACGCGCGGTACGCCGCGAGCCAGGGGCAGAGCGTGGCCGATGTCACGGCTGGCGCGCTGTCGTCGATCATCCGCGCCGTCCGGCGCTGACCCTCGGAGACACCATGGAACACGACCAGGCACAGCGCATCGCGAGTGTGCTGAATCAGGCTGCGCGCGAGATGGACGAGGTGCATCCGCGCCTGTCCCGTTCGACCGTCGGCGACGTGCGCGAGCTCGACGCTGATCTGCATGCCAACGCGATCGCGATCGCAGGCCGGCTCAACGCGCTGAAGGCGGCGCTGAACGATGTGCAGCCGATGTCGTACGCCCGCGCGCTGAAGATCATCGCTGGCTCGCAGCCGATCGTCGACCGCGCTACCGGGCGCCGCACTGACATCGGATCCGGAGCACCCTCGACCGTGCTTGTGCAGCACATGCTCGACTGGGCCGAAAAGGCAGGAGACAAGGCATGCCGGTAGGCGCGACGCAGGTATTCGACGGTACGCTGGCAGGATTTCTGTCGGACGCTGGCACTCAGTGGGATGCCTCCGGGACAGGTCTGTTTTATGCGATCCTCGTTAGCGACGCAGCCGCGCCGGTCGATACCGATTCGACGCTGGCCGATATCGGGGCTGGTGGCACGGAAGCGCAGGTAGGGGCGGACACGGCCGCTTACATCGCACCTGGCGGAGATGGTGCGCCGATCGAGGTACCTACGCGCACCTTGGCGACCACGTTGGGAGCGACTGAATTCCGCTTCGGCAACCTCGACTTCGGCAGCTCTGTGACGATCACGGGCGTGAAATACGTAGTGATTTTGCAAGGCAATGTTGCGTCTATCCAGTCGACCGACCCGGTCAGATTCTGGCTCGACCTAGACACCGGTGGGGGCGAGGTGTCGGCAACCGCAGGCGCATTCGTCGTCAGCGCGCCCACAAACAACAACTGGTTTCAGATCAACGCGCAGCAGAGCTGACGCATGGTCGCTGCGATCGCACGTGCGTATCCGGGCGTGCAGGACGCGGTCCTTAGATCTCGTCTGGTGCCGCATTTCGGCGCACTGACCGGCGCGGTCACCGTGACGGGCAATGCCGGTAACTACAGCGTCGACCAGATCGCAACTGGCGTGACCGGGTCTGTGAGCGTGACCGGAGTTGCGCCGGCGCTTGAGACCGGCCCGTATCTGCACGCGGTTACCGGCACGGTCACTGTGACTGGCATCGCGCCGCCGTACTCGTCGGGATTGCAGGCGTACGAGGTGCGCGCGCTGTCCGGCGGCTACGCTCCATCGGTGGGCGAAACGACGATGTGGGATGCGGTGCCAACCGCGTGGCAGACAGGCGACCCGGTAGGCAATCCAAAGCGTGTTATCACGGCATGGAGCGGAGGGATATACGACCAGTCGACCGGGATGCTGTGGATTCACGGTGGAGGGCACGCGGATTCGGCATTCAACGGTTGGATTGCCTACGACGTGCGCGATGACGGGGGTGTTCCTGCAGGCTTTTCGTTGCTGGGCGCGTCGCTGAGCGATCTTGCGGACGTCCCGGTAACGGTCGCAAATCACGAGACATATAGCGACGGGCTCCCTGGCTCAATCCACTCCTACGATGGCATGGCGATCATCGCTGCGGGTGTCGCTTTCCGCGTCGGAGGGTCGCTGTACAGGAGCGGCAATTTCAGCGCCAAAGCATGGAGTGTGAATCTTTCGACAGGCGCGAGCACGGAGCTAGCGGCCCCACCTGCGCCGAAGCGTTGGTCGGTGGTCTATGATTCGACCGCCAACAAAGTGCTTGGCGTCTACCACAACGAAGCCGTGTATGCGTTCTATGACGTTTCGGGGAATGCGTGGTCGAGCGCGAAATTCTTCGCAAATTCCAGTCTCGTGGCTCCGAATGACGGTCTTCTGATCCGGGACACCACTCGCGGTACATTGCTTGCGATTGGCGGTACGCGAAGTGCAATGTACTCCGTTGACTGGGGCGCAGAGACAGTCACTCAGCTCGGCGATATCACATGGACAGGTGATACGACGATTGTCGGGCTCGACGGCCTGTCTGGGTTCTACGATTCTGCGGACGATGCATTCTGGATTTTCGGCGGAAACAACGTGAGCGGGAGTGGCGCGGCAGGATACGTGTCTGTTGCCCGGATTGACGCCGCTGACTTGGTGACCCCCGCATCAGTTGCTGTTGCTGAAACATCGCTGACTGGAGATACGATGGGCATCGATGCGACAACCCAGGGATCGTGGAAGCGGTTTGCTTGGATGCCGGACACTCGCCAGATCGTATTTGTTAGCAGAGCAGAATCCCCGGCCTACGTGATCCAACTGCCGGATGCAGCCTGATGGCGATCGCTGATCCGCATTACCTCTACGTGTTCAGCGAGGCGAGCGGGACATCAGTCCCGGACGAGACCGGCAACGGGCACCACGGTTCGGTCAACACGACCAACAGCCCGGTCGAGAACACCGACTACGAGTGGGCGCAGGATGTCGCGCCGAACGGCGGCCACTTGAAAATGCTGACGCAGAATGGTGCGTCAATGCCGTGGATCGACTGCCCAGCGTCGGGCCTGACGACCACGATGCAGGCGCAGTCGTTCGCGTACGGCTTCAATCTGACGAGCTTTCGGACGGGTGCATATCTCAAGTACGCCAGCGCCGCGCATGTGCGAAACGGCGGCGTGTCGATGCAGATTTTGGCACCCACGAGCACGGGGGATTTCAACCTCGTCGCGCGCATTCTCGATACGTCTGGATTTGGACAGACGTCGACGTTCGAGGATTTGGGGTTCGGGGCCGACTACAACCTGTCCGTGTCATGGAGCGGCGCGACGAGCCCGACCGGACGAGCACGCATCAACGCTGGCGCGACGGTGTCGGACTCGACGACGTATTCCGTCGGCACGACGATTGCGGCGGACGCCGGGTCGATCGGACGGCAGCGTGGATTCACCACCGACACAGGATCGGTTTGCGAGCACCAGTACTACGCCGAGTGGCGCGGGTACGAGCTGACCGACGCTGAGACGCTAGCGGTCAATGCGGACCCAGCCGGGGAAATCCCGACATGGCCGAGCAGCTCGACTCCGCACGCTGGTACCGGAGTCACGGGCACGGTCACAGTGCTGGGCGTCGCAGGCGCGCTCACGGCACAGACCATCATCTCTGTCCCGGATCCGATCAGTGACGTATCTGGGACGATCCGCGCGAGCCTGACGGGCATCCGAGCGTCCTGGTACGACTCCGACGACGCATCGAGCCTCGGCACGGCCGTCGCGACCTGGACGGGACTGACTACGGATGGATCGGGCAATCTGGAGGCGCTCGATATCAGCGGCACGTCGCTCGCTGTGGGTGAGTGGGGACGCCTCGTGATCGATGGCAATTCGGGGGCATGGACGGCGCACTACCGGCTGCAGCGCTGATGGCTTACGTCCTCGACAGTCCGGACCTCGGCAGCACGTGGGTACTCGACGATCCGACCGCGCTGGCGTCGAGCGGACTGCAGGCTGTCACAGGGAGCGTATCTGTCACCGGTCTTGCCGCGGTCATGGCGCTGCGGGCATCGACCGGCGCGGCCAGCGTCACAGGCCGATGGGCAGGATATCAGGCCGCGCCGGGTGGCCTGCTGGATGTGACGCCAGATCCGGCCGGGCATCCGCTGTCGGTTGAGATTGTCAGCGGGCCAGCGCACGGCACGCTGCAGATCGAAGCGGACGGGCACTTCACGTTCACGCCCGATTCGGGCTGGTTCGGCGTCGACGCGTTCGGTCACCGGATCTGGTCGGGTGGATCACCGGGCGCATCGGCCACCGTCGTCCTGACGCTCGTCTCTGCAATGGTCGATGTGACGGTGATCGACACACTTCGCCGCACCGTGCGGATCGCGCTGTACGGCCGGTCGCGGGCTGATGCGGGGCTGATGCGCCGTGCACGATCGGGGATCGTGAGAATAGCGAGGCTGCCGTGACAATAGATGCACAGGTGTTCGACGGGCGGGTGAATACGATACGGATCGTGTTTGTGGAGTCGATCGACAGCGCGGTAGAGACGCCTGTGGATCTCAGTGCAATTACACGCATGGTCCTGCATCTAGTGGATGCGGACGGTACTGTACTGATAGACAGCGCGACCGAGGCGACGGCGATTGATTGGATCGCTGCTAATACGCCGACAAATACAGGCACGGTCATCATGACGCTGGGCAAATCCGCTAGCCTGCCAGCGAGCGGGCTAACGTCGCGATGCCGCCTGATCGCATACGATGCGCTGGGCGATGCGACCGAGCTACTGCATGAGGGCATGCCCGATGCATCGATGCAGATCACTATCCATGCCACTACGACGGTGCCCTGATGGCATGGACACGCAGCCGCAGTGATGCATACGGTGCAGACTGGCAGCGCATGCGTGCCGCTGTCCTCGCGCGCGACTCGGCACTGTGTCAGCCGTGCCTGCGTATCGGCAGGCTCACGCCAGACTGTCGCGAGGTGGACCACATACTCCCGGTGTCGCAGGGTGGCACGATGCAGGCGGACAACCTGCAGGTGATATGCCGCGCTTGTCACGCCGTCAAGACTCGGCGGGAGCAGGGTGACTGCAAACCGCGCTACGGGTGCGGGCCAGACGGCCTGCCGATTGACGATGCTCACCCGTGGGCCGGTGATAGTGGCGAGATTCACCAATGATCGGCGAGACGCACCAATATATGGGGGAGGGCGGGCAAAATCTCTGCGAACCCCGCCAACTGAC
>Ga0100403_1003484_pt1 | contig 11666 bp, 9 predicted proteins | sample CryGeymet201501t_FD_83663 | JGI IMG/M metagenome (GOLD analysis project Ga0100403, IMG submission 83663) | Groundwater microbial communities from Crystal Geyser aquifers in Utah, USA - Crystal Geyser metaG 2015-01t | ecosystem: Environmental > Aquatic > Deep subsurface > Groundwater | place: USA...
ATATATGATTTTATTTCCATCGAATATGTTTGATGAATTTTCCATGGGACAACTTCTCAAGTTCTATTTGACTAATCATCTTTCTAAATTACATAAAAAAATTACAACACATAAAGATAATGATATGGCTTCTGTAAAATATGATCCCGATAATTATCCAGGATTGTTAATGAAGGTCAAAACACCTCTCCCAAATAATCCAGCAAAAAGAACCACAATTAAAATATTCCCCAAAGGAAAAATCAATATTGACGGTGCCAATAACAGAGATGAGGCTGATTTCATATATTGGTGGTTAAACAACCTTTTTACAAAAAAATCCGAGTTCGTTTACGATGAGGATTATATTCATAATGAAACTGATTCGGAATTTTCCGAATCCGAAGAACTTTCCGAAACTGATGTTGATTCTATGAGCATGGACTTAATCGAGCAAGCCTCTTTGTGATATGTTTGCATAATCCAGAAAAAAACCAGTTTCGGTTTAGTGTATGTTCTATGAATGTGTTTCCGCAGCACAAATCAATTTTGAATAAAGTATCCACAAATATATGTTTTAAATCAAAAAATTAACAATGGTATTTAAAACCCATTTTCCGATCGATTTATAACACGTATTTTTTTTTCTGGGTTATATTGATTCAAAGAATCAATATATGTTGATTCTTTGAATCAATATATGTTCTTTGATTTTCATAGAACTTTGATCTATGAATGTGTTTCAATCTGTCTTTGTCTTTCCGCCAGATATGTAATTATTTCATCACCAGGATGAGTATTATAACATATTGTAAAACTACGTTTTACAATAAATTTGATAGGATTATTTCGTGTTCGCCAATGCGAATCCATCTATTTCTATCAGCAGCTTGCTGTAGTGATCTCCACATGGGTGAATTCTGAAAACTTCGATCCATGTTTTACGTAAAGGTGTATATACTTTATACAATTCAATTTTTAATAGAAATCAAAACACAGCGAACAATATCTTGAACATCACACTCCCGACTAAAAGTGATACTAACTGCATCATATATCCTCGAGTAGTTAACTCACCGTTTTTTGTAGCACCGGGCATTTGTGTTAATACACGTTCATTATACATATTACTAACCACTACTAAGAATGCTATCGCAACCGCAAGCAACATAAACCAATCAAACTCGTATACTTTGTCTACAATAATAGACATAAAATCATCTGGACGGTCCGATGACTCTGGTGAAAAATCCTCTATATCCTCAAAATCAATATCAGCAAATTCACTCATTGGTTTGTTTTATTTATGATACCGTGTATTATAAATGTATATATTGATGTGATTTAGAAAACATTTACGAAAACATTTATTAAAAAACAACAAACACAACATGATAATTAAAACGTTTTAATGTAAATCTGTTCATTTTCTTTTTTAGTAAATTTAAACTCGTTCAATAAATGTGGCGTATAAATGGATGATAATAAGTAGTCTCGTTTCAAAGGGTTTAAGAAATCATCTGCTAAAATATCTGACAAGTTATCGAAATCTTCCTGAGTTATTGAAATTTTTTCCTTAACACACCCAAGAACTCGAGACCCGCAGATAAATCCTGGACGATCATCGCTGTTAAGATTCTTCACAACCTGACTGCGAGACGCAATCACAACAACGTTTGATGCTATTTTTTTCAATTTATCTATAACATTTAGACGTATTTTAGGATCATTGCTTACCCCAAAGTCTTTTGAAATTTTTTCTATCTCGTTGAATGAAATCCTATCAAATTGATAAACTCCGGACTCAAACTGTTCTATTAATATACCCCGGTCAAAGTGCTCCATATAATATTCATTAACAAGACTTAGTATTAAATCTATGTCTTGTGGAAAGTCATTTAGCTCTGATTTGAGTTCATTTCTAAAAACGTCGAGAGATTCTATATTGCGGAATTTTGTAATATTGATTAATTTTTTTATTCGATTTCTAATCGGCGTGTTTTTCTCATTGTCGAGATGTTGTAATATACTCATCACAAACATTTGATATAAGTATCTATCATAGTATGCCTCTGGAAGAAGTTTGAACCGTGTATCTTTGACCGATGCTTTCTTATTCTTGAAGTGGTCCCAGATATGATTATTTACGAGATCTGGACTATGCTTGAAATCTACTATATCAACTGGAAATTTAGCAAATACATTATATGGAGACGACATCTTTCGAATAGTTGGTTTCATCGAAGCGACTGCGACCGGCTTAAAATAATAATATAAACCATGAGCACTCATGCCTATGATTTTATTTTTATGAGTTATTATCTTATCAACTTTCATGAAAGGGTGAACCGGCGTTACTGATTTTTCTTCTGTGTCTTCACCAATATTTATCATTCCAAGCTTCTTGGATTTTTCTACAATAAATTTATTGTATTGCTGCATAAACGATACAACCATATCATAGGTTTGATTAACTTTGATTGAAAGCGGCTCTCTTTGAATTTTAACGTCGGACCAAAATGATCCACGTGTAGAATACCTAACAGGGATTGTTAAACGAATCTTACCAAACTCCAGATCTACCGCATAACACAAATTAGAACTTGTGACGTAAATTTTTACTATAGAACCGCCGATTGATTTCAAAAATTTCCATATAACACTAATAGTTATTTCAAATGTGTTATCAGATTTTCCAAGCGTATCATTGAGAATATTACTCATTAATTTCATAATTTCATCATCTTGAGAGAATATTTTTTTATCTATTTCCAGGGTTTTAAAGAATTCGTGCGGTGTGAATATAAACAATGGGTAGTATAGGAAATTATGAGAAAATATACTTTTAGATCGTTTTCTCTTTCGAAGAAGCATAAGATATTCACGCGTGATAGGACGTTCTTCTGTAGACTCTGGTATTATATCATCAGCGGATACTACCTTTTCAGGAAGAATGATCCTAATATCTTGTACATAATCCGTGTGTTTTATAGATGTTCCTGAAATATCAACCGATCGATCATCGAAAATCAGGACGTGAATGTTAAAACAATACTTAACTATATCTATAAACAATTCATTCCAAAGTTTGAAATCGGAGATACCCATTGATTTGGAATCTATAAATAACGTATTTATAGTCGATAATAAATCATCTATGCCCGTAAAATACTTAGACAAACGACCTCCGAGCAATGTCTTAAAATATATAATATCACTGGATGATTTCATGTATTTTATACATTTTTGCGAAAGCTCTTTAATACTAATACCCATTCCAGCAGCAATTGAGAATACACCTCCTACATCTGTTATATTTTCTGCGTTTTGTGGAACTCCGTATAAGTAAAAACCAGGTTTTTTAAGGGTGTCGAGCTTTTGTGATTTTTTCTTAATAGGTTCGGCTGATGCTTCGGCTTTAGTTAACTGACGTTTTGTTATATATTTCACATTTATAGTTCTGTGTTCCTGAACCATTGCCTTTGCTAATCTATGAAGACCATCAACTACTTTTTGCCAATTGTTTTGAATATTTCTATAAACCAATATCGGATAGTTCATGTCTGCGTTTGTTATCCGATTCGTGTGAATGCTGCTTAGATTGGGGTTTTTGATAATATCCATAGGCGCATAATCAGGTTCACCATCAGCTTTATAACTCCATTTTGGGGATTCTAATTGATCACGTAATTCATCGATGGGTACCTTTCGAGTCTTATTATTCTTTGAAATTTTCCATAACTCCTCAACATTGTATGTTTTCAAACCAAATCCATAATCATTTGTAATATATCCACCCCGTCCAGTTTGAGGTAAGTCAGATACATTATAACGGAAATATTTATCTAATAAACTTGGAACAGATGATATACGACCAATGTCTAGAGGTTTGCCATATTTCATGATATATCTATTGTTCGAAGTATCGGTATCTCCGGTATATTCGTGATTCAGTAAGCATGATTTATATATAGTGTCTTTTTTTGACAAATTTGTCTTTCCAGGACCTGATTTTTTACGAACTATCTTAAATTCATAATTAGGTGATTTTTTACAACAAGGAAGGCAAAACTTTTTAGGATGTTTATCGTGGATAAAACTCAACGATGGAAATTTAGGATTTGGACATACATAATACGCTGGTGTTTTCGTGGTGAAGTTCCAATATTTAACAGCAACGTCCCGAGTAGCCATAGGTAAATCTTCAAATTCTCCTTCTGTATATACCTCAGGTTGATACGCTTTCTGGCAAATTCTTGAATACACAATATCTGACCCGAACCGTTTAAACTTGAATAATGCTGGATCCTTTTCCTTTAGATATTTTAAACGATTTTGTGATGTTCTTTTTGATGTAGGAGTGGTGCCTTTCTGTTTTATAACATTAACAGCATCAAACATTCTAACTATAAAATACGAATAGAAATATCTGAATTCCTCTTCTCTTAGATCACTAAGATCAAATCGAATATCAGTAGTGCGTCTGGTAATAGTGATAGGTTTTCCAGAAATAATTTGATTCCATTTTTGCTTTATTTTAGCATCCGTCAAATAGTTGTAATAATTACTGATAACCACACTTTTCTCCAGTTCGAGCGGATCGATATCCGTCATACCCTTGAATAGAGCAAATTCTATCATATTGGGTTGTATGTCATCAGCATCCAACATCCCAGTAGTAGATCTGATAATATCCGCTTCAAAATCATCTCTCAGAAATTCTCCAAAGTTCTTAAATCCATGGTCTGTCATAGATTGTTTCCATATCATTGTCATATTAAGATCGCTGAATTTTGAATTAGTATTACTGATTGGACGCAGTCTTGACGAGCTTGTAAACACAGATCTTCCTAATTTATTTATATTCTCAATATGTGGATTTATAGTATCTTTTATAATCGAAAACATTGTTTTGAAATTTATACTCCTTTCCCAATTGCTTCTAATCATGTATTTTCCATTGTTTCGAATAACCACGACCAAAAAGTCAGACCCACCAATCTTTACATTTTCTGTAGATATCCTCAGAGCAAATAATATTGAATTGAAGTATGGAAGCTGCATTCTATATTTAACCGTTTGATACGCCTGTTGTATATCATCAACCGACCTGTCATATTTAGTCATAATTATAGGCTTGTTTTGAATAATTAAGTTGGTTTTAATAATTGGAATTTGACGACTTGTTTCCATATTTCTGTATAATTGTTGTGCGTCAATATGTGTCTTACCTACTAATGTTGATGTTTGACTAACTCCTGAGTTGACTTCAAGAACGGCGCTTTTTATAGATATTTCAATAAGACTATTAGGAGCCGGATTGTCAATTCGTGGTGAGAATCTAGAGAATTTAGGGAATTTTTTGAACCCTGCTGCATCTTGAAGAACTTCATATTTTCTATTAAGTAGTATTGTTTCTTTTTGTAATCTTTTATGAAGACTATCACGAGATGGTTCCAAATCTGGATATTCGCTTCTCACTTTACGGTTTTCGAGTATCATCTCAAACACTGATAATGAAATAATTGGCCAAAACTTAATAATAAATGAATAATAGAACATTTCAAGTTGTATTGTATCCTGTTTAAATTGATCTCGTAAGACCCCCAGTCGAGGCTCAAGAAGAGCGCTCAGATCCACTACATAAAATGTATTAACTCCTAGTTTTTTGAAAACGTTGCCAACCGTTTCACTATAATCAAAAGAAATAATTTTGAGAATATCTTTGTTTGGATAAATATTATGGTCAACAGGAAACCCGAATAATGTATCATCGCTTCTTAATGCGTCGACAATATTAACAGGAACTATTCCGTCGGCAGTTAATTTATACCTCATTGGAATTACTTGATCGTTGCTTGATACAAATATGTGTTGGTTATAAATAGTAATACCAGTCGTTGCGTATATTTTTAGTTTAAGATCCATTATCCGATCTTCCGGAAATACTCCTATGTCTGTAATGACGTCATGTTTTTCATGGAATTTCGTTGATTGTTTGTTTGTTTGTTTGTTTGTTGTTTCATTCGTTTCCGAATGAATTTTCGTTTGTTTTGTTCGAGGTTTCGTCAGCGAAAATCCTGGCATGTCTCCTATATCTATAATATCATCTTCAGCATTAAGGAAATCCTTTCTATCTGTTTCTAATTTACCTCCTGTTTTCATGTCTGTGTTTGTGTTTGAAAGCGTGTTTTTGTCTGTGTTTGAAATCGTGCCAATATCAAAACCCAGTTTTTGTTTCCATTCTGTTCCATAGAATGCTTTAAGCTTTTTGGATTCTATAGGTTTATTATTATTTAGACGATTGCTGATGGTTTGAATTTCCGTGATCATATCGCCAGCACATAATCCTACAAACAAAGAAACATGTGATGGTTTTAAATTCCTATCCAAATAAATAATTTTAATCGGGTCTTTACACAAATCCATAGTTTGTTTATATTAATTTTTTTAGAGTTGTGATTTTTCTTAATTAGAAGAATTAAGAGTGTATATATTTCAAATGCGAAAGTTTTAATACTATAATATATCAACAATTACGAAAACTTTTACTATTTTAGATCAAAGATCTAAAATTACTTCGTTTTAATAAAAAACAAACAATGAATAAACTGCCAGTAGAATTAATAACAATAATTTTCGAAAATCTCGAAATAGGAGACACACTCCATTTTGCCATAACGTGTTCCTTTATGTCAGATGTTCTTCAGCTTTCAAAAAAGAAACTACTGCCCAAATTTAAATTAATAGCATGGTTGTGTTGTAATTCTGAATATAAACAAGAAGTTCTTATAAAAATTCATAGATCATTTCAACGATTATTGAATGGAATTCAAAAACCTGAAGATATTTACAATACAAATACATCAGCCATACCGAATATGCATAATAATCTTCATTGGAACGATCTTTTTATCGAAACATCGGTTATGTATAATACTGTCAGATCAATCACTAAAACGTATTCGAATACCCCTATTTTGGATCTGTCAAAACTTATAAATGAAATTATATTCATTATACCGTTAGCAAACAATACTACAAATGATATAATTGGATTTAGAATGAACTATAAAACGATAAAATCTCTCGATTCAACCGACCAACACACATCACTTAAAATTATAGCGACATTATTACAATTTTTATATAAGATTGTGTATTATTTAAATAAACATTCTGACATAATATACAATGAGCGGAAAAAAAGTAAGAGTTAGGCTACATGCGAACAGAATTCGCGAAAAATCTCGAGGTGATGGTGAAATTGAAGTCTATGCCCAAGAAATTCTTGATAACATATCCGAGGATATTGAGGACGCACTTGAAAACGAAGAGAGTTATGCAAAAACAGAGGTAGGAACAATTTTTGATGTTCCATGTATGACTCCTAAGGAAGCTCAACGTGATGTATATTTCTTAACGACTCAAGCATTGGTTAAATCCGGTTATCATCCGCTAATAAAATTTGAGGGAGATACTGCTGATGTTCAAAAAGTATTTATTTACACATCTTGGGAAATTATACAAGACAAGCAACATACAAATTATAAGGATGACTTTTTAAGACAGATCACTATGCAGCCAAAAACTCAGGAACATCAGTATCAGGAATATTATAAACAAGCAACCTCCTCCAAACCCAGGAGACGCCGAACGAGAAATAAATAATGAAACTAATCATTTGATTTTTTATTTGATATGAGCATATATCCAATTATATCTTGTAAATGTTTAATTTGACAATGCTGTGTGTATGCAACTACAACAAACAATAAAATCAATGCTATAAACATAATCATCACTTGTTCTTGTGACGTTGTTCCTATTAGATGCTCCCTTGGCTGTTTAGCAATATTTTCTGTTTTACCAGTGGCAAGTTGTTGATTTTGAAAGTAACTCTCAACACTGTCTTTGTTGTCGTATGGTGATTCATATTTAATACCATTATGTATTGAAGCTGATCTTGAAATAGATCCTTCGTCGTCGTATGAATACGGTCCTCGATCATTTCGCGGTAAATAAGAATATCCCATCGGTTCTTGACTGATAGGATTGTATGAAAACTCATCGTATCCATAACCTATTCCACCCATAATCTCCGCATCTGATAATGACATTGTTAGTTCAAGGCGATGATATATAGATGAATCTAAAATAATTTTAAGACGTTATTTGTTTTTTGTCGATTCCAAATTAAAACAAATAAAAAACATACTAAAAGTGTGTATTATATTTATCACAGCACAAATCTAATGGACGATTTAGACATTGAGTTAGACACAGAGCCATTTATTCTGTTTCTGCCGGACATATGGAAATCGGATCTGGCACTTAAACCTACATCATTTTTAGATCACACATCGTGGATGGCAGATCCTCAGGGCGAAGATATAAATCTAAACGATGATATAAATCTAAGCGATGACACACTATTACGTGAAACCATAACTTACGATAGTGAAGATGATAATGATCTTAATTTTGATATCGATGACCTCGATGAATCTTCTACCACAGATCCAAACGAACATATAGATATTTCAATAACACCCGTAACAAGTGTGTATGATCTTGGAATACAACAAGTGTCAAAATCTTTAAAAAACAGAAATTACCAACGAGAAGCGGTTCCCACAATTTATTATACGCAAAGTGCTTGGCCTCAAACAACAAATTTAGAATGTTGGTCTTGTGGGTGTATACCTCCTGAACGTGTATGGTCTATTCCTATTTTAGAATTTAAAATGACTATGCGTACGCTTCAGAAATCAAAATATGAAGATGAAATAATCGATCCAAGTTCTTTGGGTGATGAAGCAGTTCTCATGGAGCATACTAAAATTAAACAGATTATTGCTAAAAAAATGCATGGAGTATTCTGTCATGTGTTTTGTATGGGTAGACATATTAAATTTTCAGATGATCCTATAGTTCAAACCAATAAATGGCAATTTAATCAATATGTGAAGGAACTATACCGGGAATGGGAGGGAAAAGAACTTGTGGAAATTCCTATTAGTATAAAACCTTGGGATATGAAAAAATTTAATGGAAAACCCGATGGACTTACTGAACAGGAATATTATGATAAAAACTGTGAATTGATGGAGATGTACGTTAGCTAAGTGATCAAAAAAAAACAAAACATTTACAGAACAATTTAATTTAAAAAAATCATGAACTAAAAACTATCTAAAAAATACGTTATCTTGAAATATATCTACGACCAACATGAATGAAGATCCAACAGATGCTAAAGGAATGGCAACTCTTGTAAATAAAAGAAAGGTCGATCAAAAACTGGATTTGGATGCTATTGAAAGAGATTTGATCGTATACTCTGGAAAAACAACCAAAATACATGACACAACTAAGGAATATAACGATATTATGCGGGATGTAAGATCCACTAGTTATGACGCTCCAAGAACACCGGTGGTTTCGAGATCCCCCATATATGTTCATGAAAATCCTAACAGACCAACTTTTGGTGGTTTAAACACAATGCAAGCGTTTAATGGACAGTATCCATCAGTAGTTGGGGATGATGATCCCGAAAGCGACGATGACGACGACATTCAGGATTCTTCGAATCATGAAAGCGATGACGACGACATTCAGGATTCTTCGAATCATGAAAGCGATGACGATGACATTCAGGATTCTCCGAATTACAACATCAATGCGCCACCCATCAACGTTACAAATTCACCCAGAGTGCCTATGCCCAGAAGCACTGTTCCTTTTTCATCACACACGTATAGACCACCACCTTCGTATCCACCGCATTATGCTCCGCAGTCATACCCACAACATGCTCCGCAGGCTCCACAGGGTTATCAACCTGGATACGCACCTCAAGGATATGCTCAACAACAACCATATACAAACATGGCTCTTCAGGCATTTTCCGGTCAGGAAGATTATCAGGAATCTCTGCTCGAACAAGAACGTATGGAAGAACGTAAAGAAAAAATGCTAGCAGATATTGATGATCTTCGCGAAGAACTTGCTCAAGACGATATTGACACATCGAGAATTCCCGAAGTTAATGGGGATACACCGTTCGAAGATGTTTCGAAAATATATAAAATTCTGAAACGCAAATATGATAGGTCAAGATGTGAAGACCTTGGTAAAGGTGTTGTTATGGCAGGAGCTCGAATGCTGGAAATGGTATTCGATGGAAAGAAGGGATATTTTGGTTATCGTCCCGATATGACCGGATGGCATAGAACCGTTCGATCGAAAATGAGGAGAATGCGTTATGAACAGTCTGTCATTGTATCCGATGCTATTGAGCGTTATAATATTGGACCTATGCAGAGAATGGCTTTGGAACTATTCCCGAGTGCTTTCTTGTATTCACTTACTCGTCGTGAACAGCATGGCGCTGAATCGTATAATCCATCAACACCCGGAACGGAAGATCGATCAACAGCACTGGACGATCTCCGCGATTTCGCATCGTAGTGTTATTTGTATAAAATTGATTTTTTTTCGAAGAATACAGTCTCAATACGAGATGAATCATTAATCCATATTCCAGTCGAAATGGCACTTCCACCTCAGATCTTGTTTATAATAGATCCAGACATTAATGATATCGATTTTTCATGATTGTCCCTGTGATGAATCATATGAAATTAGATAATTACTTATTGACCGGATGAGTTAAACCCACTACCCAATTCATATATGGTGAAATTGATAAACTTTATAAAATTACATGTATCAACGAAAACACGCTTCTTATCGCATGGTAATGGACGTTTTGGCAACATCCGGGTTCCTCCAGAAATTATACGAATTATTCAACGAATCAATAGACGTGTGGTACAAATGATGTATTGCCGAGAATTCCTTAGATAAAATCCGCAAATTATACGAATGTATTTTAAAGCAGTCGAAAGTGCGCCAAAAGTGCTGGCTTAAAATTGACTGATCGACCGCCGAAAAATGCGACCGGACGTTTTTTTATTAACAAATCAATAGCACTATTTAGTTTCATAATTGTCAGATTGCGTTTAGGTAGTTTCGATGATGTCCACACGCCGTATTGAACTAAATAAGCAGCCATAATAGCAGCACTACGTTGTGCTCCCGCATGACAGTGTATTAAAACACTTCTCCCGGCTTTTCGGTGTCCCCAAATTTGATTAACAACGTTAGGTAATTCACGGATCATAATTTCCTGATCATTTGTTAGACGGTCGATAACACGAATAGGTCCAGGATCATTAACAGCAACACGTATTTTTATACGGTCACCGGGTGCGAATGGTATATGTTTGGTGGCGTTTACGACCACGTCAATGTCTTGTAGAAATTTCTGATCCTGTGATGCGGATTGATTACCAAGCCATAAACCAGGCATTATCTCATGCGCAGAGTTAACATCTTTGTTATGATCTGTGCTCATATTGATGTGTATATTATCATATACATATTTTTTTTAAAGACATCAAACAAAATTTGATATGTTATATTTTAATACATCTTGAAATGGATATCCTTGGAGACAAAAATGAACGAGAACAAAATCTCAATCTATTTAAATCCAATGAATGTTTGTTTACTGAAATGAAAAACTCAACATGTTCCGCTGAAGGATTTTTCACAGGTGTTACATTTCATGAGGCGAACTTAAGCGAGCATCTGATCCCAACCAAGGACATTGTTCG
>Ga0100403_1003490_pt1 | contig 11656 bp, 11 predicted proteins | sample CryGeymet201501t_FD_83663 | JGI IMG/M metagenome (GOLD analysis project Ga0100403, IMG submission 83663) | Groundwater microbial communities from Crystal Geyser aquifers in Utah, USA - Crystal Geyser metaG 2015-01t | ecosystem: Environmental > Aquatic > Deep subsurface > Groundwater | place...
CCAAGTAATACCAAAAAGAAATCAAAGCCAAAGTTCCGACGGTAAAACTGACAACCAAAGTGGTGATGATCACATATTTATCGAGAATATTTTCTCTTTGCAGTTCTCTTGGGGGGATTTCCATCAAGCCTTTTTCTTTACCCTCAAAGCCCAAAACAATATCAATCGGGCCATCGCAAATTAAATTAATCCAAAGAATCATTGCCACAGTTAAAGGAGTAGGAAAATTTAAAAGTACGGCGCCAAAAATCAGAATAAGTTCGACAAAAGAATTGGAAAGAGCGTAGCTTACAACTTTCTTAATGTTGGCTAAAATTACTCGGCCTTCTTCGCAGGCGGCAACAATAGTTTTGAAATTGCTATCGAGCAAAATCAAATCAGAAACTTCTTTGGCGACATCGGAAGCATTGGCGACAACAACAGCAATATCAGCTTTTTTCAACGCCAGTGCGTCATTAACTCCATCGCCAGTCATGGCCACAACTTCGTTGTTACCCTGAAGCGCCTCGACGATTTTTAATTTTTGATGCGGAGTAATTCTTGGAAAGATTGTGATATTTTCAATTCTTTTTTTCAATTCATCAGGCGAAATTCTTTCCAGTTCCGGAGCTTCCATTATACTTTTGTTATCAGATTTTAGGCCGAGGGTTTTGGCAACTTTTATCGCAGTTTCCCGAAAATCGCCAGTGACAATTTTAATTTTAATTCCGGCATTTTGACAAGCGGAAATTGCTTCTTTGACTTCTGGTCTAATTGGGTCCTCAATGCCGAGAATCCCGAGCCAGATCCAATCCTTCTTTTCTTTTAGATCACCTTCTTTTTTATAAGCGCAGCCGACGATTTTTAAGCCTAGCTCAGCCCAGCTTTTCATCAGTTTGAGGACTTTTTCTTTATCACTTTCGGAAATTTTGCAGAAACCTAAAACAACTTCCGGTGCACCTAAAACATAAGCACGTTCTGTTCCATCCTGGCGAATGACAGATAATGAATATTTATTTTCACTGTTGAATGGCTCTTCATAAATTTTTTCTACTGAATCTAGGAGTTTTTTCGGCTGCAGGTGATTGTGTTTTTCGACGTATTGCCAGAGAGCCACCTCCAAATTGTCTTTTTGCTGATTAGCCAAAATCAATGCCAGATGTGCATGTTCTGCGTCGGAAAATTGACTTTTAACCACTTGCATAATGCCGCGAGTTAAGGTGCCGGTTTTGTCAGTGCAGATTACCGAAGTCGAGCCAAGCGTTTCGACCGACAGCAATTTTTTTACCAAGCCCTTTCGCTTTAGAATTCTTTTCATCCCGCGGGCGAGAATAACTGTGGCGGCAATTGGCAAACCTTCAGGAATTGCAGCGACGGCCAAAACCATGGCAAATCTAAACATTGTCCAAACATTATGTTCTCGAGTAATGCCCAAGATAAAAATTAACAGGCAGAGAACGGCGATAATATAAATCAAGTTAGTGGAAAACTTCTGTAATTTTATCTGCAATGGCGTTTCTTCCTCTCGAATTTTGGATAGTTTCTCTGAAATTTTGCCAATTTCAGTTTCAAGACCGATTTTTGTCACCTCCATTATTCCGACACCAGAAATTACCGTTGTGCCCATAAAAAGAGGGGCATTTTCAGCTGGTTTTTTATCAACAGCTTCTTCTTCGCCAGTTAGAATTGCTTCGTTAACTAGAAGATTAGTCGCTTCATGAGTTTTACCGTCAGCTGGTATTTGGTCACCAGCCGCCAGCACAACAATATCGCCAGGAACTAAATCCTTGACCTCAATTTCAGTCCTTTTACCCTGGCGAATTACCGAGGCAATCGGCTTTAAAATTTTCTTTAGTGCTGAAAGAGTTTTTTGAGCGTTATATTCCTGATAAAAGCCCATAATTGCATTTAAGGCAATAACTGCAGTAATAAGCCCAAAATCGGAATATTCTTGGAATAAAAATGAAATTATTGCCGCAAAAAGCAGGACATAAATCAGGGGGCTTTTAAATTGTGAAATGAAAATATAAAAAGGAGAGGGTCCTTTTTTCTCTCTAAGGACATTCTCTCCAAATTTTTCCCTTCGTTTGAGAGCTTCAGCCTCCGAAAGCCCGTCATATTTGTGGCTATTCATACTCTATATTAGATATTATTATCTTAGAAGATGATTATCTTAAAAAGATCTGGCTAACGTAACAACAAGAAAAATGCCAATCGCATTTAAGAGAAAAGTTATTAAAATAAAATGCCAATTTTTTACTTTTGATAATCCCATTAAACTGATGCCAATTTCATCAGGCAGTGGTGAAGCAATAATAAATGCACCAGCGATTGGAATTAACCAAGTAAAAAATGGGCTCAGAAAAAGTTTTTTCAAGAATGAGCCGCGAACTTTTTGAAATATTGGCGAAAGTTCCTCAAAGACCCTGTCCTTCAGAAATCGGAATATCAGGTAATCACCAATTACTGCTCCAACGCCGGCAGTTATGGCAACAAATAGAGGGTTTAGGTTTTTTGCCAGATCAAATATTACTACTGCGGCCGGCGCGACAGTAAAAATTGAGACAAAAAATATTCCGGACAAGAAACTACCGAAATAGCCAAAAGTGCCAATTTTTTTAATTACATTTTGAGCTAAGTCAGTATCGGCAAGATAAAAAAAGACGACAAGACTTATGACAAGAATTGCCGTGTTTTTGTATTGCCAATTTTTCCACTTATGGATGTTCATATTAATATTATACTTGAAAACTCTATGAATAAAAAACCGTTGAATTTTTTATGTTACAATATTTATAAATGTTGTGACAAAGTATTAATGTTTTGGAGGCAAAAATGAACGGAAATCAAAATTATTCTTCGTCTGACTGACCAAAGCTTGATGAGAAAATATCGCCGGCGCTGGTTTGTACGATTCTAACGATTTTGATGATAATTGGAGTTATCTGGGGATTTGCGGCCAAAAGTCCATTGGTAATTGCGATATTTCTCTTGCCGGTTGTCGCCTATGAAATTTACCGCACTCGCGGCCAGTCCACTAAAATGTCGTCGTGGTTTTTGGCGGTTGTTTTGATTTTGGAGATTATTTTTATTGTCTTTGGCATTAGTTGGGATTTGGGCCGATATCTAAATCTCGAGTACTCCTATGTTGGTGGCCAATATGTACCATTAGGGGACATCAAAATTCTCGCCCCGGTGCTTTTGGCAGTTTTCTCGACGGTCTTGTTCTTGCGGACAGCCGGACCATACACAAAATGGCTGTCGGTGATAATTTTTGCCAGTGCTTTTATTATTATTTATGTTATGAGTCCGGATATGTTTCGGGAACTTTTGCGCTCATCCGTCCAGCGGATTTTCTGGTATTTCTAAATTATACCGGCCGTAAAGTGCCGGCGAAGACCTGCCAAGCCAGCAGTGATTTGGCGACTAAACTCAAGATAATATAGACACGCTCGCCGTAAAGATAATCGCGCCAAGGGTCGATTTTTTTGTATTGCAAAACTGGCTACTGTGTCAGTCAAAAATGTACCGAGGGTAAAGCCGGTGACGCCTGCGTTGCCAGTAAAGATTGTAATAGCGGGTTATTTTGTCCAAAAAGTACTTGTTCTACGCCGCCTGATTATACGAAATATTTTTCCAAAGTCGTGATTTCAAAAATAAAACCCGGCAGCGGTCCGGGACCGAATAATCCGGAAACCGTAATAAACACTTTTACCACCGCTGACGCGATTGAAATGGATTTTTACGGCCTGAAATCAACGACTGTCGGTGAATATTATTATAAAATTGTTAATTCGACAAGCGGTGAAATTATCCGATCATCGAAAAATGAAGAACCGTTGTCATTTAATGGTCAAGATCGTGGCAATGGAACGGCACTGGATAATGTCGCACCGGGTCAGTACGATTTAAACATTTATTTTAAGGATGAGCTGGTCTATAGCACTCAAATCACCGTTACTGAATAGTTGCTTCTACTATTATGCTATATAGCATAATAGTAAAAATACAATTTGGAATTGTTAGTTCGGGAGTACAAAATGGTGCAAATAATCGATATGAAAAATCCAATTAGAGTTTTTGGGGAGAAATGGGTGGGGGAGCAAGTTTAGTAAATTTCGTGCTCAAAAGGGGCCTGTCCCCTAAATAAAATATTTAGTACCACCTGGTATCGAAGTAGAGAGTCGGGAAATAGGGATCCGGGGCGCTGGCTTTTTCAACTTTAAATTCCCGCGTTCGGCCCGGCAGCATCGGCCACCAACGCGTGCCGAGATAAAGAGTGTCCATGGCAATATCTTTGCCGGCGGTGCTGCAACAGTAGTGGACTCGGACTTTTGGCCAATAAACCCATTTGCCGCTTTCGTTGGTGATTTTTCCATTGATAGTCGTGGAATTATCTTTATTGGTAATCCGGTTTTTTTCAATAATATTTAACCCATAGACACCGTCACCACGCTTTTCCGTTCGCGAAATCAAGGTAATGACAAAAACCGCAATTCCCAGCAGAAACAATACTCCGAAGATAATTAAGATTTTTTTTAACATTATCCCTCCCAGGTAGTAAGACCTCGATAAATATTTTTTATTTTTTATTTATCGAGTTTCTAACCTATTTAATCTAGAAACAGTTATGTTTAACAAATAAGACGCTAAAAACATTTTAAAAAATATCGAAGTTCTACTACCTGGCTCCCTTTTTTAATCATTATATTTATTATACTATATTTTGCTATCTGTCGCTTAGATTCCCAACACTGTCCAGGGAATCCATTTGTTATGGCTATAGGAAAAATGACTGTATAAATTACTGCCGGCCTCGCTCCAGAAATTGAAGTTTAGATTTTTGCCGGGAGTAAAAGAGTTGGGAAGACCGCTGGTTGTATAACTAATAATAAAGTAATTCACGCCCAGCCCGCCATTGCCGGTGTGCAAAAGACCATTGCCGGTTGTTTCAAAATCCTCCTCGCCACCGCCACCGAGGTAATTTGCTCGATACCAAGGCGCCGCCCAAATATCTCCATTATCCTCATATTTGAAGTTCAGTTGAAGGTGATCCTCTGAACCAAGCCAGCCGTCGCCATCGCCGGTGTCGCCGTCGTTATCAATTCCAAGATTAGAAGTTACAGACATGATTCTGTTGCCCTCACTCGTTTCTTGCTGGCAGGGGATTGTTCCGAACAGAGTAAATTTAATATATATTCTGCCGTCCCTTGTGCCCATATAAATCTGCTGGAAATCTATCGCTGGAAACGGATAAACCCCACCGGGAGGTTATTCACTGCCGGGATTAGAGTAATTTCCTTCCGCGTCGGTAACGACCAGGGCAAGAGAATTTTCAATCTCATCAATTGGCGTGGAGCTTGTCGAGGTACCTTTTATTGCTGAATTGCATGATGAACTGGGAGTACTTGATCCGGAAGTACCATTTGCAGTATCAGTGGAGCTTTTGTTTGATTTTTTGCCCGAAGTTGCTTTGGACGGGCTGCCGGTTGCAGGGTCAATACCAAAGTCCGCTGACTTTTTTTCAAGATGAAAATTCGGCGGAGTAAAAACCTGTATTGCCCATACTTGGAAAATAATAATAAGCGTTCCGGCGATGGCAGCGGTAAAAAATACGATCAAAAGATAATAGGGCCTTTTGTTCTGTCTGAAATTGCTAAGAAATTCCTCTTTTTGAGATCTAAGATATTCCAACATTAATTTATTATAGCAGATTGATTATCTGATTCGAAAAATTAACCCCAAAAAAGAAAAACTGGCCTTAACACCAGTTTTCTTTGGCTCCCCTTAGCTGACGCTTTCCGAAACAAATATTATCAAGAAATTGTCACGATTGGCAGAGAGCTAAGATTGCTTAATCAACAATTTTCATTATCGCTGTGAATACTAAACACAAATATAATCCTTAATTCTGGCCATTATTTCTTTTTCCAAATCCTCTTCTTTCGCGCAATCCCTCTTAAGAGCGATTAAAACCATTAGAATCTTATTTTCGTTAAGACAAAACAATACTCTTAGCCCATCACTTTTACCTTTATTGCCGATTGCCCATCGCATTTTTCGTATTATCCAACCTGATTGCAGAAATGGTTGCTTGCCATATTTAATTGAGTGGTGCTCAAGTTCGTTATCTTTTATCGCATTTTGAATAAGAGTAACAATAGATTGCAAAATTGGTATCGCCTCAATCTTGGACAGGTCGTCAAGTTCTGTGAATTCAGCTTTTGCGAGATCATAATTAAACTCCGGACAAGATGATTTTTTTACATCTTTCCAAAATTTAGGACATACATTAACTTCTTGTTCCATAGTCCGGATACTCATCGACTAGGTTATAAGCGGTAAAAAATTCGGCAACTGCTCCATCTTTGGTAGCGAGATATGGAACTTGAGAATGGCAAATATCAACTAGTTCATCATAAGAAAGGTTGCCATATTTTTCAATAACATAGTTTATAGTTTTTTTCTCTTTTGCGGACAAATTAACAGTTGCATTCTTTTTTATCCTGTAATGATATCTAGGGCTCTCTTCTATCAGTCCACTCGATTTTAGAGCAAGTAAATCATTAGTCAAACTTCTTGCCAACAATCCTTGTTTCTGCTTAGTATAAATTATATCCTTTTGAGAAATTGGCTCATTGTTAAAAGCATAATGAATGAAATCACAAAAATACTCTAGCTTTGCCAGTTTGGTTTTATCGTCAATTTCGTCCCTCGACTTTATGAGCTCGTAAATAAGTATTTGCGATTTAGTCATAATTTGCCCCTCGTTTACTAACTTGTTATTTCATTATACTATAAATGAATAGGGGTTGCATTATATCAAATTCTCAAAAATATGCAATTGGTTGTCTAACACAATAATAACGAGCTGACAAATTGAATGCAAGCATTTGTTGCATAAAAAATCGTAGAAATTCCAAAAATAAGTAATACCCGAGCAACTTTTGTTGCATAAAAAGCGTTTATGCGACACCGAACAACCCAACGAGTGACCTTCGTTCCGCAAAGCGGAATGTTGCATAACTGCGGTTATGCGAGGGAGCGAGAGGCGCTTTGAGCTGGAGAAATTGAGGCGCCGGCGGAAAAGCGAGGGCGGGCAAAAATTTTTACCCCGTAGCGTTGCGAAGCGACTCCTTCGGGGCCTTCCCCCCAACCCCCTTCCTTTTTGCCCGCCTCCGCCAGAGGCGGACAGGCGATCTCAAAGTTTTTCAAAATTCAGCATTCGGATTTTCGCTAAAAAAAGTTCGGATTTCGTTCAGCGCTCAAGCCATTCGACTCATTATTCTTTTTCATAACATAATTCTATCACGGCTGAAAGCCATGAGCGAGTTATGAGATTTTCGAATAACGAGTCGAATGGCTCCCCGGGCTGGACTCGAACCAGCAACCTTTTCGTTAACAGCGAATTGCTCTGCCATTGAGCTACCGGGGACTATGAAAATAGTATCAAAAAACCACCTCCCTGTAAAGCAAAAGGTGATTTTTAGGGACGCATCCAAATAATATTTTAACTCCACTCTCCGCAGCCGCATTTATCATTTTTGTGCATCATTTCATGCAATTCATCGGCATCTTTGTCGGCAACCAAGGCGATAATTTTATAATAAAGGGGTTTTCTTAAAAACAGCTTAGAGTTTTTTCATCTGGCGTTAAAAGTTGTACTATCGATCAGACCGTTAGAAGTGTTGTAGCAGTTAAATTTAACCCAAGTTATGTAAATTCCAGCCGTACAGTAGCCAAGCGATGCTGGTTGGATTGCAATTTTTTCAAAGATATGTATAATCTGGGCTAACATCTCGAAGAGGGAAGTGAGGACAATGCCGGCAAAGTCAGGCAGGGATGTAAGAAAGAAGAAGAATCCTGACCAGCAGCAAGGTCAGAAACCGGAATTACCGGGATTCTGGGTGCGGATCAAGAACTTTCTCTTCGGCGGCGGAGCGAAGCAAGAAAAGAAAGTTGACTTTCCGCCGATGAAGAAAAAGCCGAAGGGAGAGTACTACAAGCCGAAACATGATCGCAGCGACATTCCACCGTTTTGATCGTAAACAGCTCTCTGGGGATTGCCCTTCGGGCAATCCCCCACATTTTTTTAAAAATTATGCTACAATTATGATATAAATTAGCTGAGGTATATATGAATTCAGCGGAAACATTAACACCGCCAGAGTTATCCGACGAAGAAAAAGTCAGGAAAATTTTTGATCGTTTGATTGCAATAGTGGAATCAGAAGTAGATGAGAGTAGAGTGACTGATCCTCGTCATTCAAAAATGGTTTCTGACCTACTCGGAATATTAAAAGAGCAACAGGCGAATCTCGACCAGGGTTTGGAAAGTGTTAATCCCAATGCAGTAATTCATACGCTAAAATTGTTAATAAGGCGAAATTTCGAGGATACAGAAAACACCGAGGATTTAGCAAATATTGAAAGAATTTTTTCGCAAAAGAATAATCGATAATATTTTATGAAGGAGGCATGAAAACAATTTGGATAATTTTAATTACCTTTGCGGTAACATCAGTAATCGTTGGCGCTGACGGTTATGCGTATATGGAAAATAAGATCAAAAAAGAAAAGTTGGCGCTGCAAACGGAAATTGATGATCTTACCAGAGAGATCAAGGAAATTTCTGCATCTTCCACCGGCGAAAATTTACAGCCAGGATCTGTCGAAAATTATTATCCGACAACGACAGTAAACGGTATTGCTGGTGCTACCGGTGTTGCTGGTGCTACCGGTGCTGCTGGAGGTACCGGCGCCGCTGGCGCTATTGGTGCCAAGGGCGACAAAGGTGATACCGGTGAGTTTCTTTCGGTGAAAACTTACGGTGCCACCGGCAACGGGACAACTGATGATACCGTTACAGTTCAAAATACCCTCAATGCTTCCAATAATGTTTATTTTCCGAAAGGAACATATATTGTTTCCAATCTGACGATTGCGCTTGACAACACTGACCTTTGGGGCGATGGGCAGGGGTCGGTTTTGCAATTCAAAACCGGCTCGACCGGAGCGATGATAGACGCCGGCAGTTACATAATTCAGATGAGTCATCTTAATCTGTATGGCGGCAATGATGTAACACAAAAAGCCGTTGGTGCTTCTACCGCCAATAGAACGGCAATTAGTTTATTGGCAATGAAGAATCATATGATTCACCATATAACCATTCACGGTTTCGCAAATTATGGTATTTATACAGCTGATACCAGTGGAGTTACCCGACTCTCTCATCTAAAAGTTTCTGACAGCACAATATATAATACTTGGTGTGCGATTTATAATATTACCGACTATTCAGAATATACCATATATAGTAACCTTGATTTGCACGATAATAGAATAGGTTTCAAACTTGTTTCTGGAAATATATTTATAAGCAACAGCAAAGTCAATGATAATGCTTTCGGCGTATGGCTTATTGGGACAGGTATAACGAATAACGGACACGGAAGTTTTATAGGCGGGAACTTAAACCACAATACTTACCCGATTTATGCCAAAGATATAACTATCGGGTTTCTTTTCAACAGTGTAAATATCTTCGATGGGACAATTTATCTGGAGAGTTGTTCGGGGGTGGTGATAGACGATGGGATTATTGATATCGCCGAATATCAATTAAAGGGCGGCGGCAGAAATTATATAAGAGATAACTTTATATATGGCGGCAGGGCAAATACGGTTAGCCACAATTATGGCGGGGTGGCTGATAATACAATTTTAATCAATAATTTCTATGCTAATGGAACTTTCCTGGAAAGCGGCGTTTAATTTGATTTATCTGGTAAAATAAAGAAAAAATAATAAATTGGAGGGGAGATGAAAACATTTTGGATTGTGCTAATCACATTAATTGTCACGGCTGGAATAATTGGCGGCGGCGGTTGGTGGTATATGCAGGCCAAAGCCGAGAAAGAGAAGAAGAGTCTACAAACCCAGATTGATGATCTGACAAAACAGGTTAATGGACTAAAAGCCGGCGAAAGTTCAGCGACTTCAACATCGAGTAGTACCGTATCTTCGGCTAAGGACTCACAAACAAATCTAGATTCAGCCGAAGCGGTGGTGAAAAATTTTCTCGATGCAAAAAAAACCCGATCGCTGGAAAACGCCAAGTCGTATATGACTACGGCTTTTTATAACTCCACTAATCAGGAAGAGTTTGCCGGCACCTCCAGCCCATCAATGGGCCGATACACAATTACAAAAACTGAATATCTGCAGGCCGCAGATCTTTATAAAGTGACAGCAAAAGTTTATCAAAACCTTCAAAATCAAGAAGTCGGTTATGCGGAAAATACCTACATGGTGGAAAATCAGAGTGGAAAATTTTTAGTCAACGAAGTCAAAGAAGGCGAGTGGACAGATACGGAATAAAAATTAAAAGTGCAAAATTCACCCGTCTTGCCGATGGCTCGCCGAGGCGGAAAAATCAAAATTAAGGAATAAATTATGAAAACGTTTATAATTGTTTTGATCACGATCTTAATTACAGGCGGAGTTGTTGGTGGTGGCGGGTATTACTATATGAAAAATAAATCTGATAAAGATAAGAAGGCCCTGCAAACAGAAATTAAAGAGCTGCAACAACAAGCTCTCGAACTAAAAATCGCCAAAAGTGGCGACACGACAAACTGGAAATCCTATTCGAGCAAAGAGCTGGGATTATCTTTTAAATATCCGGAAGTTTGGGGTGAACCATATACTCATCTGGAAGATTATTCAGATCAGAAACAGCTTAATAATCCATATTTTGCTGGCCGATTTTACTCGGTTTGTTTTTCTGAGGGCAGATATTGCGTTGTTGGTTATTCGGCCGACTATAAGACCTATGAGTCGGCAGTAGATAACTACTATATCGGTGACGAGAAATCTCTTGATACTGCAGAAACTGATGTTGCCAGAGATAGCAAAAAGTCGACAATCTCCTTTATCCAAAAAGCAGCAGTTGCCGCAGTTATGACCAGGACAAAAACTCTATTTTATTATCTTTCCGAGGCTTCAGGAGTTGGAGCCAGATCCCAAACATACCTTAATGGCAAATCAGATTACCCGGGGCTGCTGATCTCGACTTACTACAAAAATCTATCTGACAGCCTAAATATTCTATATGACAAAACTGGCGGTAAGAATGAGGCTCTAGAGAAGAAGGCAGAAGAAGAATTAAAAACTCTGGAAGGAGGTACTTCAAACTCCCAGAGCCAATTCAATCTTTATAAAACCTGGCTTACGACTTTCAGCTATAATAAATAGTCATTTTGATCCGTCATTGCGAGCCCCGTAAATAACGGGGTAAATTCCAGCGAAGCAATCTTTAAAACAGAACCTGTCCCGAGTGAAATCGAGGGATTGCCACGGCTTTCAGCCTCGCAATGACAAATTATATAGAGGATCTAATCTGTTTTGGCTTTTCGCGTCACTATCACTCGATAGACCAAATAGCCCAAAAGTCCGAGAATTAAAACGCAGCCGACAATTGTCAGGCGGTTAAAAAAACTGGCGATCTCTTCCGGATACTCGGTTGCCCCGTAGGTAATTGCCGGTGTTGATGTTTTATCTTTGTCGTTTTTGGCGATAAGTTCGACTTTGTACATTGCTCCGGAGTCCAGACCGATGAAGTGATATAAACTCTCATCTTTATCCAAATCCTTGGTTCTGATTTTTTCATCGC
>Ga0100403_1003491_pt1 | contig 11652 bp, 23 predicted proteins | sample CryGeymet201501t_FD_83663 | JGI IMG/M metagenome (GOLD analysis project Ga0100403, IMG submission 83663) | Groundwater microbial communities from Crystal Geyser aquifers in Utah, USA - Crystal Geyser metaG 2015-01t | ecosystem: Environmental > Aquatic > Deep subsurface > Groundwater | place...
ATCGGGAGAGATTGAGTGAGACACCTAGTCCCATAGAGGGGGCGAGTGAGAGCCAGAAGTGGCATGCCAGAATGGCAGGGTGGGGCGGGCCGCTGAGTGGGGGGTGACTGCCAAAATGGCAGGGGCGAGCCCCCGTGCCAAAATGACAGCCTTACCCCGCCCCTCCCCCAAGCTGGGGGAGGGGACACCAGCCATAAAGGCTAGCCGTAAATGCCCTGAACTGTCGCCCGTGCGGTTTGCTCTGCCGCTTTCACGTATGGGTTGTCGTTAGCCTTCAAAATTCGCTCAAAGGAGCTAAGCTTGCGAACGTTGCTGGCATCATGTTGATGATACCCCTGAACGCCGTTATAGGCTTCCCATAGTGAAACAATGCCGTCGTATTGTGGTCGACCAGTGCGACGACGCTCGTCGATAATCCGATTAGTGATCAGACGTTCACGCTGGCGATAGTTGTTCACCTTGCGTTGCGTCACGTCATCACTCAATACCGGCTCAGGTCCAAACACGTCGACCAGGAACCCAGCTAGCAAAACTTTGATGTTTTGCATTTGAGTCACAAACAACTTGATGTCGGCCCACGACGCCTTCAAATCGGCAAACAAGTCGGTCAATTCGTCGACCTTGTTGTCCAACGTGGAGAGGTGTGGAATTCGCATCGACGCGGTCTGAACGGAGCTTAACATGGCCATGTTTTGACACGTGTCACGATACAAGCCAAGAACGCCCTCAAGTGAACGAAGATTGTAAGGGGCACGAATCATCAGACTAGGAAAAACATTGTCCATAGTCCCGTACACCGACATACGGTATTCTTTGCTCGGCGTGAGGCGAATGTAGTGGCCGTGATGGAAGTGACAAGCGACTTCACATTCGTCAAATACTGACACCGCGACTTCACACAAGCCGACCAATTGGTCCAGAGTGTGGGGGATGTAAGTACTCTTGACAGTGCGGGTGTGAACCTGCGACCAGTCGTCATCACGATAGAGGCCGAAATCATCCGACTCAAGTAGGGTGCCATCAGCAGCGAGGGCCAACATGGGGAGCTTCAAAACGTTAAACTTGAACGAATTGCGGACGCGGTCACCAACTGAAACTGTAGTTATCATAGCTTAATACCTAAAACGTGTGGAGTTAAGAGTGGGGGACTTTCACCCCCTTGTTTTTTAGAATCCATTTTCAATCGCGTCTAATCCAAGATAAACTATGACGAAAATGAATAGAGCAATTGCCATTAGTGTTTTACCATTCAGAGTTCCTTTTCAGTAAGTGCCATGGGTCGTGTGTGTGTTATGCCCTAATTATACAGCGATCCGCCCCTGTGTCAATAGCGAGTGGCAGAATAAATAAAAAGAATTATCATTGTCATATTGGCAGGGGCGACTGCCATTTTGGCACGGTGGCGGGGGCCTGCCACTTTGACAGGCTTGGCTCAATAGCCAGTAATTGTGATGGTTTTGTCGATGGTATTGCCTTCAAACTTAATACCTTCACGCTGTAGCTGGGCAGCAAGCTTGCCCATATCTTCAATCGTCTCGCACTGGATCACATTTGACATGTCTACACCTACAATCAGAACGGATAGCCCACCAAGGGACTACCACTGAAACAAAGACAACAAAGGCTTCAATAAAGCCAAAACAAAAACAGCCAAGAAGACTACTCAATCCAATCATCGTACCCCTCAGCTTCGGGGTCGTCGAACCCCCGATATACGTGCGAGCCACTACAATCGACTTCGTTGTAGTATTCGTCTTCTGGGTCAAAATCCTTTTCACTTGACACTTCGTCAATGTCGTGACGTTCAGTGCTCGAATCGTCCAAGATATCAATAAGATCAAAGATCCCCTTGATCTCGCCATCGTCAGTATCGCCAACGGACGCCAAAAACTCTTCTGCGGTCTGCATTGTATTCTCGTGTTCGGTGTGAGGTGATTTGTTATGTCTCAATTTTAACTCAGTATTGCCCTATGTCAATAGGTTGGTTGGAAAGTTTTATTTTGCCATTTTGGCACGGTGGCGGCCTCCGGCCATTTTGGCAGTCTGTAAAAAGCGACTCCCCCCATCGGGGGAGCCGCCGCCGCCATACAACACACACAAGCATGGATTGTTAGGCGGTCTGTAAGACCGGTAGTACGAAGCCGGTTTCATCCCGCTTTCCACGCCCCTTAGCGTAGAGACACCCTACGTGTCCGCCAGGGGGGTCTAAAAAGCGAAGATCATCTTCGTCTGCGGAGTAGGTTGGGAACCCCTCCCAAGTGGGGGGAAAATCCTTGCCGTCAAAAACGACTGCGACATTATGTCGCCCCGCTTCGAGCACTCGCAAACAATCGGCTTGATTCGTTTCACTTCGCGAAAACGTCAAGTGGTAATTAGGGGGTAATTTGTACCCTTGCAAGCAGCGTTTCACGTGCTTAGTGTAGTCGTAAAACTGCAAAGTTGGGAACATCGTAAACAATTCGGGCCACTGTCGCTCCCACAAGATATCACTAGTGCCGTTCATTCGCACAGCCCCGCGATTCCCAAGTTTGTCGCAACGACGCACAAACGCATGCAATTCGCCCGTAATCTTCACTTTGAACTCGGGCCGATTGTTGAACCACATGATAGTTCGTGCAATACGGGCCTTTTGTACAGAGTCCATATTGCCCCGCCCTGCGGTGTTCAAGCAGGCCTCAATACAGCCGGGACTTGCCGATGTGCACACATTGAAGCCAGAAAGCTTTGAAGGTGCCATATGCAGGATCATAGTTTCCAGGCCGCTACGTTTATCAGACTTAGCGGTTTTTGGATTACTAGTCCCCTTCGTCAGTAGTTTTGCCAAGGATGTCTCCTTTTGACTGGTGCGGTGTGTTGTATGCCCCAATTATACTGCAATTTGCCCCTACGTCAATAGCCTATCGCCCTATTCTCTATTTTTATTTTACATTGCCATTATGACAGTGGGACTGCCAATTTGGCACGGGGCCGCTCGCCTGCCGTTTTGGCAGGCCTTTTTAGCCAGACAGATTTCGGCACGCTAAGATCTTAGTTGTAAAGTATTTGATAGCTTTGACTTCACTATCAAAGTAATTACCAGAGTCCCATTCTGTCGAAACTCCATCATATCGTGCCACAACCCAAGGATGGTGGTCGTGAATTCTGTATACGAGAATGATAAAGGTTTTCCTGTCTCCATCCTCTGAAGCGTCATAGGCTCCATCAATCACGATACCACTAGGAAGATTATGGCTCAACATATTCAAACTCGCTGACATACTGGATGTGGGGCTAACCCTTACGGGTTGGGTAAGACAAAAGTTGTGGGCTGCCGGGGGTTGGTGTCGAACCAACATCATTCACTATCAGGGTTAATTACTCCCTAACATTGGGGTCATCGCTAGCAGATTATCCAAACGTAATGAGCCACTTAAATAAAGGTGGTGCAACCTGTCCACTAGTTGCCACCCCGGCGTATTGTATTGTTAAAAGCGTACCTAGTGGGACTCGAACCCACACTGCCCGGTTGTACGGGGTGCTGACCAATTACACCATAGGACGCTGCCGCTATCATGATCGCGACTAGGAATATTTAATTGGGCGATTCCTAATGACCGCCGTTAGGGACTACTCACTAGCTAGGCTTTCGATTCCCCCTTTGCATGTCCTAATTATACTAGCTATGCTCAATATGTCAAGGGCTGACGCCCATAATATCACAATTAATATGACTGCCACTTTGGCATGATCGCCGCCGCCTGCCAAATTGACAGTGTGCTTTCCGCGTCTGGCTGGGCTGATACCAGCGAAATATAGTCAACCGCTTGCAATCAATTGACTATAGTCAGGGCCTTCGCCCCCCGCTTAGTGCTGCGTTCAGACACGGAAAACACACTGCAATCCCTCCCCCTTGCGGGGGAGGTCACACTTCTGATTTGACTACTCGGTCGCTTCGGTCGTTTCGGTGTCCACCGCTTCGCCCGTAGCGTCGACCGCTTCGTCTTGAGAGTCGTCAGGCGTTTCACCAGCCGACTCGCTCATTTTCGCACGCAAGCTTTCGAGCAAGCTCAAAACCTTTTTAGGGTCTTTCTTGCGAGTGATGCCGGTGGAAGGCGTTCGAGCCAATTTGTCAAACACGCATCCCATCTTACGTAGGTTGGTCAGTCGACCGTTCAGCGAGCCGATGTTCATACCGGTTTCTTCTGCGACTTCGCCAAGGTGACCGATAACCTTGCCGTTTTCATCCTTGCGATTCGCGGCGTTGATCATTGCGATCATGATAGCTTCGTCGCTAACGGCCTCGTTGCGTGCCTTTTCGTCGGCCTCGGCTTTTGCGTTGTCTTCTGCGGTCGTTGCCGTGGTTTCAACTTGAGCGTCAACAGGAGTGCCATCGGCAAGAGTTTCAGTAACGGTAACAGCGGGTGCGTTCGTGGTTTCAGTTTTCATCTTAAAAAGGTTCCTTAAAAAGGGGTTAAGTGTTGTGCTTAGATTATAGCACAGGTTCAAAGTTTGTCAAGAGCATTTTTGAGAAAACTTTTGGACCGTGCTGAGTTTTGCGTGGGTCGCTTGTCTTCTCTTCATGCCCTAATTATACATCACTATGCTCTTCTGTCAATAGGTCCGAGCATAATAATAATAAAAGATTATGTCTGCCACTTTGGCAGGGCGGCGGGGGCCTGCCACTTTGGCAGGGGTTTAGTTAGAGGTAGTCCCAACAGTCGGCGTCAACGTCTTCAGTCTCGCACTCTGGACACGTCGAAGCTTCTTCGTCTGTTCTGTCTTCATTCCATTCGTGTTCGCATTCGGGGCAGATATATTCAACGTTTATTTCCGCCAATTCCTCTTCGGGGTAGTATTCTTCAAAGCTAACGTTTTCCCCGAATCGCCCATTGTATGCCTCTGTGACCTCTTCAATCAATTCGTGGTCAGGTGCGTATCCGTTCTCAATCATCAACTTAAAAGCTTCGTGTAGTCGCTCCAGCTCGATGTGGGCATCAACATAAATGGTACAACCACTCTCATCATTCAGTGCGTGCTGTGCATCGTGAATCGCCCAAAAGGGACGTTCATATTCAACGTTTACAGTTTGTTCTCCATCTTGCCGCATCAACCAGGAGAGGTAGGCGATCAAGATGTCAGCACTAGTCGTCCAATAGTGCTTCAGGCTCTCGTTTATATTAACTTCGCCATATTCGTGCATGAAAATAGGACCATAGCTGCCCGCTTTGAAGTCCTCGTTTTTCTCCATTCCGCACATATCCTTAAGGAAACACTTATGCTCAAATGGAATGTAGCAAATACAGTCGCCAGCAACATCTCCATCCGTGGTGTCGATATTCATCGTAAGGTTCTGTACTTTATAAAGCATCTGAAAACTCCGTGTGATGTGTTGTATGACTAGATTATAGGGCAGATTCCAATGTGGTCAATACCTATTATCTAAATTTTACAACTGCCATATTGGCATGATCGCGGCCCCCTGCCAAACTGGCAGGATCAGGCTTAGGCCCCCAACTTCTTTAGGGTCTCAATTTGTTCGTTAACAATTTCACTGAGCCGCTTTGCGTTTCTCTCGTTTTGCGGGACAACAGTTTCAAAGGTTAACAATTCCTCATCTGTCAACTCTAAATCTACGGCATCTTTCAGCTGTGCCACAGCGACAGCACAACCTAAGCTATGCTTATTGAGAGCAATGTGTCTAGACAGCACACTAGCGGCATACCTTGCCGCATAATCTAAGTCGTTTTTCATACTGTTGTAACACTTTCGGCGGGCCAATCCCGCTCTTGATTTTCTGGGGTGAAGATTGCCATGACTTTCATATCTGACTCAACATCCAGGTCGGCCCAGTCAGAATACAAGATAGGCGTTGATGTTCCGCTTCGCACGAAGCGTTTGTTGTGCTTTGGGTTGTACGACACACCAACGTATGGAAGCACATCATTAGGGTCTGAAAGGTATTTGTCCTCTTCGGCCCTTAGGTCTGCTGATTCAATCAGATAACCGATAACGAATGCGTGAACATTCTTTTGGCCCGTCGCACGGACCTTGTCGCGACCACCAGGACGAACATGGTATCGCACATCACGCAAGTGTAAGCGGTCAGCATGGGCCACGACGTGGTTACCCTGCTTTACACTAAACACATTCTTGGTGAAGTGCAAATAAACATGCACAGGCTTGGACAAGTCGATCTGTCTGTTTTTGAATGGTGTTGTTTTCATACCTACATTCTAACCCTATCGCCCATATTGTCAATGCCCTAATTCTATTTTATTTACTCTGCCATTTTGACAGGGTCGCCGCCGCCTGCCATTTTGGCAGGCCTTACTAGTCGAAGTCGATAGGGATAAACTTCCCATTCTTTTTGCCCCAGTTGTACACGTGGGCATCATCAAAGTACCAACCAGTTTTTTCGCATATTTCGTCAACAAGATCGCGGATCAGCGGGTAAAGCTCACTCCTCCACGCTTCCACTTCGGCTCTGGCCTTTTCAAGCTCTTCTTCTCCGTGAGTCCTTAAGTAGTCCGCACCGTTCCCGTCGAGGTTTGGGCACGTCTCTACGATCTCCACAAAGTAGCCGCAGGTATAGCCGCGACCGTCGCCGTTGATCGGTTCGGGCAACATGAACATTTCCCCCATCTCTGGTGCCATGCCAGCATTCAAACAAGCCCTGTGGTTTTTCATCACGGCATTACATGACCCAGTGTTTCCGAAAAGCTTGATTGCCCACTTTTCTGAAATTGGAATAAATACAGACCTTACACCACGTGGTGAGCCACCAATAGATCTTTCAACAACCGATTGAACAGTACCTAGATCGAACATCGCTTTCCCTTGGGTTTGTTGGTTATGTCCCAATTATATACAGCTATCCATGTGTGTCAACAGCTATTATCAAAGTTTTATGGCTGCCAAATTGGCAGGCTCGCCGCCCCCTGCCAAAATGGCAGGCTTCCTTATGGGCTACAGTTTTTGTCGTAAAAGTAAAGAAAGACGCAGATAGGCACTCCAGTAGCGAGTGCCTCGACAATTATCGTGCTGATCATTCAAAAGGCTCCATAATCCCAACTTTAACCATCAAGCCACAAAAGGCGAGTTCAAACTTGCTTTGTTGCAACTCATTAACATCGTAGTGAATCTCGCCGCCTTCCGCTGGCATGTTAGCTTCTGGCCCCTGGTCGCCCAAAGCCTTCCATTGTGAGCCGTAGAGGGCGACACGTTCCGCTTTTGCCGCTTTGTATTCGGCTTTTGCATTGTGTTTTGGTGCTCGCCCACCACAAACTTCAATGTCGAGTAGGTCAGATTGTGCATTTGCTTCGCGAAGGATAGTAGGAAGTCCCATTTGTTTTACCTCTGTGGCGTGTGGTTGTCGTTATATCCCAATTATAGCGACTAGACTTCTTGAGTCAAGCCCACTTCACTCATTTTCTTTTGATCTTTTGTCCAAAAGTCTGAAATCTCAAAATCTGGGTAATGATGGCTAGCCCAAGAATTGAGGTATTGAAAAACCTGCTCATTCAAGCATCCGACCACCACAATAGGCGATTCTACAGTAATTGTCGTGCCACTAGCCGGTCTGTGTAGTCGTAGGTATTCGTATCCCATTACTCTAACATTTCCTAAGGATGAAGTGTGGAACGTCGTGGCACAACGACGAGGCATGATTGATGACATTAGACAGCAGAGAATCGTAATCCCCGTTCGTGCTAACGAGCGGATCACTACCGCTAGCGACCAACTCCCCCTTTTCGTTCCGAACTGTGTATTGCACATATTTTCTAAACATCTCAATTGTGACTTGCATTGTATTGCCTTCGTTCGTGTTAACCCTATTCTAGCGGGTATAGTCGGTATGTCAATGGGTCAACTCGAATTATTTAGACTGCCAAAATGGCAGGCGGGCCGCCTCCGGCCAAAATGGCAGTCTCAAGCAAAAGTGGCAGTCGCCTGCCACCCTCCCCCTTTCGGGGGCTACATTTGCCAAGAAGCTCTACACTTCCACAACTTTACCGCCGCCAGACAGTTTTTTGATGTTATCGAACTTGATGTTCAACGGTGCCAATTTGTCCATCTCACGCTTCGATGTGAATTGCTTGATGATGGCAATTTGTTCGGGTGTCGCGGGTTTGCCGTTGACAGTGTACTCACTGCCCAACGCTTTCTCCCAGTAGCCGCGAACGTACAAGCTGCCCTTGTGTGCGATTACTGGCACGCCTTCGGCAACATACTCGCCCCACGGCAATGGGCCGATCTGACGTGGCTCACGTGCTTCACGCTTGGCAGCCTTGTCTTCAAGATTCTGCGTATTACATCCGAGACGCACTTGGAAGCGTGAACGCTTTTCGACCTTGGCATCACGCAAAGGGTTGCCGGTTTTGAGCATTTTGTGCTCACCAGCCTTTTCGATCGTGACGAATCCACCATTTTTGACGCCGGTGATCAAGTTGATAAGTTTTGCGTTGTTGTTGCTCATTTGAATGTCCTTTGAAGGGGCGGTTGTTGTTATGTCTCTATTATAGGGTTATCGTCCCCTATGTCAATAGGCTCAAGGCTAAATAAAGAAAAAGATTGTTTTGTCATTATGGCAGTGTTGACTGCCATTTTGGCAGGCGGGCCGCCCTCTGTCAAATTGGCAGCCTCTTTTGCCTCGGGCGTCTTGGTTCTGCCAAGCCAGTCTCCTCGCAGGGTTTTTTGCACTATCTGGGGAAATACCCAAACCCTTTTAGTTATCCATTGGACTATCCTCCTAAGCGTAGTTTTAGTGAGTGGGGTTTTTGAATGGACCCCAAACCATGCTAGCGACTTAGGCTAGGCTTGCGGGTCTTGCCCTAGCTGAAGTAGTTGTAATCGTCGTAATAGTCTTCGTCGTCCTGGTCGTATGCGTCATCTTCCCAGTCTTGAGAATCGGCGTCGTCGAATGCCGCATCCATCTCGGCCAGATCGGCAGGGGTTGGAACGTATAGCCCATCTTCTGCAAGAACGGACTCAGGACGTGCGAAATTGTTTGGATCGAACATGTTTGGCTCCGTGTGGTGTTGTTGACTTGTTCCCCAATTATACAATCTATTGATGAGTCGTCAAGTCTATTTGTACTATTTTCTTTATTATTTGCCTACTGCCATACTGACAGACCTAGACTGCCATTTTGGCATGCGGGCCGCTCCCTGCCATTTTGACAGTGCCCTTAGTGCTGACGTTGAGTTCGCGGGCCACACCCCCGAGGGTGGGGTGCGACACGCCCCGTCGCCCCTATTCTGTATTCATAGTTTTTACGAACTCGTCTTCACTGATTTTTGCCGCCATCATCGCCTCATTAATAGAGTCGATATCAGCCTTGACTTCCTCTAGCGTGTCGTTAGTGTATCCTCCTGCGTATTTGAATGATACGTCATATTGAGGCTTTGTTGACACCAGGCGGCCATTCTCTGCGATTCTGAAGTCGCTGCCGCATACCATCGTTTTGATACGCTGGATCTTTACGCCCTTGTACGTCCTATAGCTTCGTCCGCTCACAGTCCAAACCTCCGATTAAATCGCACTGACCGATGATAAGCATACCATCTACATCGTGCTTTGTCAAGCTGACCATTAGAGAATCTTCGTCGTTTTCTTTTCAGTCCGTCCGGCATAGCTTTCCCCTTTCGCTATACCTATTCTATCGACATTTGCCTGGGTTGTCAACAGCTTAATTCCCTTTTTTCTTACTTTGCCATTCTGACACACTGTCATCTTGGCAACTGCCAAAATGGCAGACGGGGCGGCCCCTGCCAAAATGGCAGTCCCCGCCACAGAGACTGTCATAATGACAGGAACCCAACCGCCACAGTTGAGCCCCCCATCGGAGCTAGTTAGCTTCCGAGATTTCCCATTGTGCCTGTTTTACCATAGCTGCCCAGCGGGCCTCACTTACCCCCACAGGAGGGGGTGGGAATGGCTGTCCATAATAGATAGCCCAAGCTGCCCTGATTGCCTCTGCTTTGTGATTCATTTATCCTACCTATGTTTGAATCGTCCGCCGCCATACCCGCGTGGGTGGGGTGATACGCCCCTAGTAGCCGAGCCATGCCATGATTTGATGCGAATAATACTGCCCCTCTGCGGTGGGGGCTGCGATCAGCTCGCCTTCGTCATCGCGGAATTCTTTGTGTACAAAACTCCACCCCTCTGTGTGGTGGGCGAGGAGTAGCCCCGTAGCGTCACGCAGTTCGAGTAGTGTATCTTCGTCTAGTAGTTCGTCCTGGTCCATCGTGATAGCCATCAGAGGGGTGTGGGGTGCGGCCCCCCCCCCCTTGCGGGGGGCATGTGGTGCTGGTCGCTTGCTAACTGCGATCTAACGAAGTTTGCTCGTCAATCTCTAGCTCGATTGCCAAGCTAGCTTTGGCATCTGCAATCAAGTTGCGTAGGGTCTTGGCGTAGGCTGTTTGTGTCGATGCCGCCCCTACGCACGCAAGCTTGGTTTCAAGATCGGCAACTAGTGCGGCAATGTTTTTTGTTGAGTTGGACATTTTGCTTTTCCTATTGTGGCGGATGTGAGAGGGAGAACACCACCCCCAAGCGGGGGTGGTGGTTGGTTGGTTCGTGCTAGCTTTTCATGCGAGCGTTTTGATCTGGGAATGCATCGGCCAGCATTTTGACCGCTTTGGTCATCAGCTCGACATACGCTTCTGGGCAAGCTTTGAGATTCTCATTTTGACCGAGTCCCAACACTTCACGAATTGCGAACTCTTGAGCGATTTGTTGTTCTGACTTCATTTTGAAACTCTCTAAATTGTGGCGGTTGATTGTTCTCTGCCCCCCAGTTTTACACTAGGGGGCGTGGTGTGTCAATGGGGTCTAGCGTGGTTCTACGCAACTTGCAACGATTTTTGTTCGCGTGAATGAGCGGAACCCCTTATTAAGGATCTTAAGCGTAAGGATCGAATCAGTAACCTTTTCAACGTACCCAGTGTATCGCGTAGGCAATTCGCCTTCCGTCTTGGCGTAGGATAGTGAAACTTTGGTTCCGGTCGTCAGGTTGTCGATGTTCATTTTGTTTTCCTCGTGTGGGTGGCGGTCGTTCGTGTCCTGTGCCTTCATTATGACGTTATCGGTCTGAATTGCAATGGCTCTTGACCATTTTGCGGCAAGATTCTCAAAAATAGTTGTTTTTCCCGTGTTTTCCGCATTAAAAAGTTTTTGGATTTTTGGTGGACACTTAGTTTTCTCATTTTGAGACAAGGATCTTTCGCGTAGCAAATGGTGTGCCAAAAGTCGTGAGCAAATACTATGCCAAACACCGGAGAAATTCGCTAATGGTGGAGATTTTCACATAAGGGGGTGGGGTTTTATCTTCCCCCAAAAAGGGGGGACTCCCCCCTGCTGGGGGGCGGGGTGGTGTAGACATCGCTCCCCGCCTCTCCCCCTAATGTCTCACCCAATCTCCCCCCATACACACAACTACGAGCCTCAAAATGGTGCGATTTGCCCCAATATGAATCAAAATAATGAGCCAAAGACAATCCGAATACTTTTTGGTTGTAAAACCGCCCTAAAGTAGCTATAATATGGTATAGATCGCGTGTTTAGTGTATAATGTATTACCTTAACCATATTACAAAATAGGAAAATAGCATGAAACCATCAATAGAATGTAAGCTACACGCAAAGGCTAGTGAGGAACTAAAGATTGCG
>Ga0100403_1003494_pt1 | contig 11650 bp, 16 predicted proteins | sample CryGeymet201501t_FD_83663 | JGI IMG/M metagenome (GOLD analysis project Ga0100403, IMG submission 83663) | Groundwater microbial communities from Crystal Geyser aquifers in Utah, USA - Crystal Geyser metaG 2015-01t | ecosystem: Environmental > Aquatic > Deep subsurface > Groundwater | place...
TAAACTCATCTACTGATGTTTGTATTTCACTGGTCTTAAATAGTTTAGTCCTAACTGTCTCTTCAATAGCTTCTACATATGTAGCAAAATCTATAACTTTATCAGATTGTTTACATAAAGTATCTAATTTATTGATAGTTGTATTAGCAGTACTTATAATATCATCAGGGTCATAAGCTGCAGCATTATCATAAGGAGAATCTGAATCAATAGCAGTTCTATATAAACTCCATATTGAGTAAGGAACTAAAGATGTATCTGTTTCAGACCCACTAGTAAAACCAAATATTCCAGGAGCATCAAATTGTGCTTGATTAAATTGTTCATTATTTTCTCCTCTAGGAGTTTGTCCAAACATATAAATACCATGAGATTGCTGTAAATATCTAGCATATCTTACAGATGATTGTCCACCACCAGATTTACCCATTTTATAACTCCCATACTAAAAGTGCTTCTGTAGAAGCTTTAAAATACTCAGCAAGTTTTTGTACTTTATTACTTCCTGTATAAGCTATAACTTTAGTACAATCCATATTTTTAGCATACCTAATAATAGTAGCTAAACTCTTACCCATAGTTTTTATATCTAATTCTTCTGTAGAATAAACACAATAAATAGTTAAGTTAATACCAAAATCTATATCATTACCTTGTATAATAGTAATAACTAACATTTTAATAGTTTCATTTTCAACAAAAGCCCATCCTTGCATTTCATCAGACATAAGCTTACTCAGTATAATGTTATAAGAGTTTTCTGATAAATTATCTCTTTTACCGCAAACTTCTTGAATAGCTTTTTTTATAGTATTCCAGAAAGTTTTTATATCTTTTTGAGTAAGTTTAATTAACATTTATTCTTCTTTCAAGATTATTAGCTTCTATATAATCAACAAAAAATACTATATTTTGTATACTAAGATTGCTATTATTAGTAATATCTAAAACAATGTTAAATTGTACAGAAGTAGCTATAACTTCAGCATAACCCTGAGAATTAAATATAACAGTTTCATTAAGTACAAATAATTCACTATCATCATATCTTGAGTATATAGAAGCACTTATAGAAGTATCACTATTCCACCTACCTATTAACCTAATACCTCTAAGAGTTTTTTCCTCAGATATTCCAAAATCTATAGAAGATAAAGTTATCTGACTATTAGCCATATTATCCTCCTATATAGCATACACCTTCACCTGAAATTTGTGGAATAATAGAAATATCAGATAGTGAATCTGCAGCAATAAATATTTCTTGTCCTGGAGCCAACTCAAAACCATTAGTAGGTAAAAAACCAGCATAACCTACATAAATAAGACCGTCATTAGCATTAAGAGCTTTAACAGTTACACCCTGTTCTAAAGAGGTAATTCCTAAAGTTTCAGGTATAGTAATACTATCAACAGTTTTATGTCCATGTATCAATATTGCTGGAATACCTTTATAATTATAAGGAACATGACCAGCAGACTGCTCCTTAGTTCTCATACTTTCTTCATTTGAGTTTGCATCTAATATTGCTATATTGTCTGCCATTATACTCCTCCTAAAAAAATTAAATATTTAGAACTATTTTTATGTGTAAACATAAAGCTATTATTCACATAATCTATTCTATTCTTTAAAATAGCATGCCACTTACCTTGTATATTTACACCTGACATAATTATCTGATCTGTTTCAGTCATACCTAATGAATTAAGTATAAAGCATCTTGTAGGAGTACTTATATAAAAACTGTCCCTAGCTCTATTATAGTTTATAACAATAGATGATTTATTTAAATCCCTAAATAAGCTTTCATAACCTAATTTAGTAATATTTCCTTGTTGATCTATTCTATATAACGTACCATCATTGCTTAAGAATACATGATTACTTTGGCTTATTCCAACAGCAGCTTTATGTTTAATACCTACATGATTAGTAGTAACTATTCCAAACGTATTAACTAAACCTGTCCTTACATGTTGTAGCAAAGTTATAAAATTATCACCATAGACTACTATAAACCTATTCAAAGGTTTTATAGCTAATACTATGCCACTTAATTCCATAGGTGTTAAACCTATCTGACCCTTTTCAAAACTTTCAAATATTTTAGGTTTACTTACCTTAAATAAATTGTAGTCATTTATATAACCTACTATTCCATAAGTAGATTCAAACAACCATCTCATATCACTACCTATACCAGACCAATAGATAAAGTTACTGGTAGGATTAAAATCTAATCCTCCGTAATTTCCAACTAACCCTCTCCAATATTCCCAAAACTGCTCCCAGTTGGTATTCCAAAAGTTATCTGAGGAAAAACCACCACAAAATAGTCTTCCTCTCCAATTACAACCAGTAGTAATCTGAGGTGTTCTATAGAGTATAGGTCTATCAATTTTTGAAGTTGTTGTTCTAACATAATTCCACCTTGCAATAACTTGATTATCTCCAAAAGCTAACCATGTTTTACCAAAATCAGCAAAATGCCAGGGATATCTTTCGATTGTAATATACATTAAATTAGCCCTAAATATTGTGAATTACTATTAAGGTTAAATACTAATTTACCTGGAAAGAATGATTCTTCAGTATCAGTTAATTCTACAGGACTTATCCAAGGATTTATAGTAATTCCTAATACAGCACCTTCAACTAAAGCCCTTATACCATCAGGATACATTACTAATTTTTCATTAAGCCCATAAAATATTTGAGGAAAGCCAAAACCTTCTTTAGTAGCTTCTGTAACTCCAATAGATGCTGGAATAGCTAATGTTAATTGATTTAATCCTTTATTAGTTAATTCTAAATTAACAGCAGTTAATAATCCTATAGAATTGATATCCTCATAATAATCATCTATAAGACCTTTTTTAATACTTTTATCATTATCAAATCTAGTAGCTAACATAATGAATTCCTATAATAGCATCTAGATCATTTTCAGAACTATTAACTATAATTTCAATAAGACTATTTTTTTGAATAACTAAATTTATATCTTCCATTAAGCTATTACCTATAATTTCTAAAGGGTCTTGTAAAGAAGTACCATTTATTTTAATATTTATTATAATAGTATTTTCTGTAACTATACATGCCTGTTTAATTTCAATATTCTTAGGAAAAACACACCTAAACAATTTATAGTTATTATTAAACTCAATATTTAGAAAATTATTTTGCTCAATAACTGTTAAAGGTTTATCAATTAAATGTTTTTTTATTCTATTAAATTGTCTCATTATACAGGCAAAGCTCCTTTAACTTTTTCATATTTATAAGTTGTTGCTAGTTCAAATTCAACTAATTGCTGATTGATAGTCATAATATCATCCTCAAGCATTTTCTTAAACTCAGCATATCCTGCTATATTACCACGAGTTTTATTATACATCATCTGAACTGTATGTATTAAAGTATAAGGATATAAATTACTTATAGGATGATTTCCTTTTGAGGAACTAAACTTATTTTGCCAATCAAGTATAGTACCAGGATTCTCTAATATATCAGTACTAATAGATGAAATAGTAGCTAAAGAAGCTATTATTTCTATATTAAATACATTACTACTTTCAGGTGACGGATAAATAAGTATAGTTCTTTTTGTTTCGAATCCAGCTAATTCATTACTAAAACTATTATTTAAGTAAGTCCAATAAATAGGAGTTCCAATAGAAGGATTACTAGAAGATGAATCTAATGATAATAAATTAACTTTAGATTCTTTTAGAAATACATCTAATGGTAAATAGAATAAGTCACTTCTTTGAATATTATCTTTATCCTCAATGTTAGCTACAGTAATTCGATGAATATAATGGTGGGGTTGTAAAACAACTTTAATTTGATTAGCTACTAAAATTCCTGTAGCCAAGTATAACTTACTAATATAAGGTAATTCTCTTTCCAAATAATCTAAAGCCATAGCTATATAAAAATCATAACTATTAGGATTATTTGGTTCAAAAGTATTACTAGTAGTAGTAAGCTTATTATTATTTATAAAACTACTTAAAACTGTTCTGATTTCTGATAATAGCATTTTATCACCACTTAATAATAAATTATTATTATCTTAAATATTTTGGGAAGGGGTTTTTTACACCCCTTCCCAAAAAACTTATCTTATACGTGCCTTAGTTCCTCCAATATAAATAGCTGTAGTTGAGCCATTTACAACAGCAGAAGATTGAATAGTAAAGCGACTTAAAGCTTTAGAAACATCAGCTTTAATAAAATACAAGCCAACATTAGTAATATTTGTTTTAAGAGTTGTCTGAGCTGTCTGAGTATTTTCAAACAGTTGAATAGGGTTTCCCCAGGGAACTAATGTTATAGGATGTAATATATCTTTAGGGTAAGGAGTTCCTAAAACTGCTATATCTTTTAGCCATGTTGTAGGTACTATATTAGCACCTACATCAGAAGTAGGAGAAACACTAGTAATACTACCACTACCTACTTGGTGTACTGATATAGCCAGGTTTTCAAATCCACTAAAATCCATCTGAACAGTATAAGCTGTTGCAGTTCTGGAAGCCTCAGGGATAAGAAAACCAAAAACCCTACGACCAGCATCCTCAAAGTTATAAATAGGCTGAAGTCTATTATAACTATCAACTCTAAGATTAGCATCAGAAACACTATTAGTAATATCTAGAATTTCCTTACCGTGTGTAGCATCAGTAAAGGTTAAGGCTGTAGTATCTTGACTAACTACTACTTGACTATAACCTAAATGACTTATTAAACATAAACTAAGTAATGTAAGTATAAATTTATTCATTAGTTACCTCCTGCCATTGTATTATCTAATCCACCACCAGTTAACCAAAGCATAGTTTCTGGATAGTGTATTTCTAATCCACCTTCAGTTAAGTATTCTTCTTCCAGACCATCTGGGCCTGCTCCAACACTTTCTTGAAGATTTCTAGAACCTTTAAACTTAGTATCAGTAACATATCTCCATCGAAGCATTGAAGGATCAATTACAAGCATACTGTTAGCATGAACAGTAGAATATTTAAAAAGTGGATGAATCTTTAAATAAATTGACCCAGAAACTGTATGCCATTCAACTACTTTAATACCATAAGCAGCTGTTCTTGGAGTAAATTCAAATCTAGCACCTTTGGATTTTTTAACTAGTGTTTGAATTTTTTGTAAAAATAATCTACCTATTAAACCTAATCTTTCACCACTAGCTCCTGGAGGAGTAAATTCAAAAGCTTTAAATATATATTCATCTAGCCAGTCCTCACCCCCATCTAACCAAGGAACACCTGCATAAGTAGGATCATTACGATAGTCACTAACATTTTCAGGAGCATTATCAATAATAAAGTTTTTAATACCTCCTGTAAAACGTCTAGGCTTTCCATTAACAGATGAATTAAGTTCTTCAGACTTATATCCAAAGATCATAGCTTTTTCCATTTCCATACCGTGAAGTTCTAAAGTTTCTCTTTTAGCTTCACCATAAGCCTCGACTGTACGCAACTTTGTTTCTCTAGCAGTTCTTGACATACCTAAAGAGTTACGAAAGATTTGAGTATAGTTAGTATGCTTAACTGGATTACTACTGATAGGTTCTGGTCTATCAGCTAGTTCTGCATTAGCATTACCAATAATACTAACAACATCAACATCAGATAAGTTATGACTAGCTGAATTATCATCAGCTTCCAAAGTTTTTACAGCTATAAAATTACCGTCAGGATTAACAGATGTAATAATTCCTGCTACATCAACTAAAGAATCAATAGAACTTTGAAGTAAAACTTCATGTCCTGCTCTAAATTGAGCATAACTTTCACCTGTATCAAGTTTTAAATATAAACCTGTAGAGGCAGCATTACCTCCACTAACTAGAGTAGAAAGAGATGAGTTAGTATAAATAGAACTAATAGTAGCCATTTGTCTGGCTAACGTTTTAGTCCACCAATTAAACTCAGGGTCATCTACTTTTTCTTTTTTTGATTTTGACATGACAGCTGTTAAGGGAACGCTACCATTAGGAAAGAGTCTTAATATACCCTCTCTCCAACTTTTAGGTCTTTCATCAGTAGCAAAGTCACCTGTACCTCTCATGCCAAAAAATGGGCTATCATTTGGCATTATTTTAATCTCCTTAAATTATTTATTATGTGCTAGTAAAAGTCTGAACTGTGTAATAGTTAATTCCATTACTTATACAAATAACATAATCTCCATCAGTATCCCATACACTTGTACTTCCTACATAATTAGTATTTGATGGAACTGCTAAAGTTAAAGTTACATTACCTGAACAAGTAACTAAAAAATGTCTTCCTATACATAAAGAAGGGTCAGGTAAAGTAATAGTACAAGTAGCTGTAATAATACATACTTGTTCCCAAGGATTTAAAGTAGTTGATGCTGATACATAAACAACAGTATCTCTTTGAGTAACACTACCTTGAACAGCTGGAGCAGCTAAATTACCTTCCATAGTTCTTCACCTCCTCTCACAAATAATCTTTAATTATATAGCTACTAATTGTTCAATTTCATCTGCTAACGAATTAGCTAATTCATTAGTTTTAATTTTACCAGAAGTAGAACCCTTACCTTTTGTTAAATCTACTTTCTTTACTGTTCGATTAACTTGTTTACCTTTAGATTCTTGAATACCTAATTGGGCTCTAGCTCTTTTACCCATCTCTTTAAGCATTTCAAGTCTATCAGTTATTTTACCTTCAGCAGCTATTTGATTTAATAATACTTTTAGATACCCTCTTCTGTTAATACTATCAGCTTCAGTTTTAACACCTAATGTAAGAATGTCCTTATTATCCCGATAAAATTGGCTAGCAGCTGCTTCATCATTTTTATTATTAACAGAAATAGTTTCCAAAATTTCAGGAATTTTTGTAATTACATACTGAATATTTTTATTAGCATGACCTAATGTATGGTTTACTATTTGATTAAGAATTTTATTTAATTCTTCTCTATTAGTAATAACCTGATCAAAATATTCATCACTTTTAATAAATTCTTCTTGAGGAATTTCTACATTTTCAGCAGGTTTTTGTTGCTGAGATTTAAGATTACTTAACTGTTGTTCATATAAAGCTTTATCTTGAGTAATCTGTATTTTAAGTTGTCTAATTTCATCCCTTAAATCATTATCTTGATTAGTTACTTCGTCTTGTTCTTCAGTAACTTCTGACTCATTAGATTCTTCTGAACTTTTATTTTCATCAACTTCTTTATTTGTAGATTCCTTTTCTTCAGGCTCTTCTTCAATAACTTCTTTAACTTCATTAGTATCTTCTTTTTCATTAGAATCATTATTATCATTAAAAAATTTTTCTAATTCCGATTCTTCCTCAGGTTCAGAAAATCCAAATATAAGCTCATCCAGTTGTTCTGATACTTCTGTATCCATTATTGTCCTCCTTTAATTTAATTATATAATCAGGTAAGTTTTTAAGATTTTTATATAACTCAAGCTTACCTTGGTATCTTTCTAATTCATCAGAATTTATATGTGGTAAGATATTTAAGCAAATATCTTTATACTGATTATTAAAATAATCTTTAATATCTTTCCAATATTCAGTATTCTTAAACTCTTCCCATTGTTGTATAGTCATTATATTACCCTTGCTATGTTTCCAGCAGATTCTTGATCTAAAGCAACTTCATCAGGAACTACCTTAATTTCAAAATTACTTATATTTTTAGCTCCAGTAAGTTTAGCCCAATATTTAAATATCTTACGACTATCAAGTCCAAAAGCTTGGGCTATTTGAGGGTTTCCTATAATCTGTTGAGTAATATTAGTCCATGCTTGAACAGAATTATTAGCAGGCATCGTAACATCTTTAGCAACTATATCAAATAAAACATCTATGTCTATAGGTGATACCATAGCTTTACCATTACTTTCACCAAATAAATCTTCTAAATCAGCACTATTATCACCTAATATTCTTACATAAGTATCTTCTGACATATATTGCTGTGTTTGATAAGCCATCATCTCTGCCAAAGGATTAAATCCCATAGCAGCCATAATCTGCATACCTCTTGAGGCTCTACTTAAGGTACCTTGTTGAACTCCAGCGCTTTCAGTAGCTGACCTACGTTCACCACTTCTTACATCAACTCCTTGAGACATAGCTGAAAGACCTGTTACCCTTTCTACTATCTGAAAAACTATATTAAGATCATTAAAATGATTGAGAGTACTGTCTGAACCTTTAATTTCCTTTAAAGCCATTTCCAGAGCTTTAGGATTAGACCTATACATTTTATTAAGAGTTACAAATAATCCCATATAAGGACTATCAAAATCTTTAATATTTAAAACATCAGGATTGATTATCCACTGACCGTTAATATTTTTTCTAAGTTCAGACATTCTAGCATTTACAAGAAAGTCACCAACTTTTTGTAAACCTAAAGTTACCTCTAATCTACTAATAGGTGATACAGAGTAACCATCACTTGTAGATGATATTGCTGCTATATGATAATCACCATAAAGAGAATCTAAGGGCTTAGCCATAAATACTATACTATCAGAAGCTAATCCAAAAACCCACTTTTCAGGATAATCTCCAGAACCTAAGTGCCAATCAGAAGGAATAATATCTACACACATATAAATTTTATGTATAGTATTTTGTACTGATCTATTATTATAATCAATATTTACATCATATCTATCACGTTTACTATCTTTAGTCATAAATTGACTAATACCTTGTAAACCTTTAAGATATTTAATATTAAAAATTTCTTCATTAGTTTGCTCATCCCTAAGCATTGACATATAATTATCTTCTTCAAGATAACCTATAAATTCCATATTTCTAATATCACTTATAGCATAACGAGGGTCTGGTAAAAGTTTAAAAGGATCAATATTACGAAGTTCATTGCCCTCAAAATCTAAAAATGTTTCAGTTGTTACTTCTTCTCTTAATTCAGGAATCATATTTTCAAGAAGGTCGTCAAAAATTAGTTCTGTAGGAACTTTATTTCTTCTAACTCTTGATCTTTCTCTAGTTATCCATCTAGGAGTAATAACACCAAAACCATAGATTATTTCATCTCTTAACCATGTTCCTAGATTAACAATACCAGCAGTTTTATCCATCTGATATTGAATAATTTGCTCAAGTTTCTTAGCTCCTATTTCATCCTCAGGACCTCTACCTTCAAAAGTAAAAGTAGGAATATCACTTATTAGTTGACTATTAAGAGCTAATAAAGTTTCCATAGCAGCATAAGTCATAGGAACTACTATAGGAACTGGTTTTCTTTCATCATCTTGTTTGATTTGCTCTTCAACTGCATTTAAAGGAATAAATGCACTAATAGTTCTTTCAAGTTCATGCCAAGGATTATATCTCCTAGACATACTTTCATGGGAAAACTGTGCTCTACGAATAATATGATCTTTAATTTTTTCATGTTGAGGAGTTCCTGGAGTTAAATCTACACTTTCAGGATACCTAGAAAAATATTCTTTTTTAAAAGAAGCTCTTAAAATATTTTCAGAGGTGTCTATTAGTCCACCAGTTATAATAGGAGGCATTATATTCTTCTCCAATTAACTTCTATTTTTTCGCTAATATCTATATATTCAGGACCTGGAGTAAAATACATATATTCTTTCTCCATTACTTCATGTATATGACCTAAACAATCTAAAACATCCCATTTTCGAGGACGAGGAAAAGATAGTTCCTGTTCCTCTAAAGCACCACAACCTATATAGTTATGATATATACTTCCCATACGATATAAAGGTATTAGTGAACCTGCTCTTTCCTCTTTAGATGCTCTAGGTTTTACTTCACATATAATATAAGATAGTCTTCTACGCCTTAATTCTTGCTCAAGAGGCATAGTAATATACATATTAAGTGATGTTACTTCAGGAGCATATATAAAAGCTCCATACTTAGTACCTAAATCACACATACAATTTATAGTTTCATCAGGAGATAACATTTCATTAACTACTTCACATACATAAATCGAGTTAGTTATTATATTAACTCCTATAGCAATAACTCCTGTAAAGGCACTACCAGTACTAAAAGTTTTTGCTGGGTCTGCTATTATTACAAATCGTACATAAGGGTCTTCTATAAGTTGTTGAATAGTTGTACTAGAGTATTTTTCACTAGATTCTTTATCAGGACAATTAAAGTAACGAAACCATTGCTGTTGGAAACCTTCTTCATTAGCGACACATATATTCCTATATTCCTGATAGAATAGTGATAAAAGACCTTTATCTTTATAACTATTAGCTAATTTTTGAATTTCCTCATCTGTCATAAACTCAGACCACTTAGAATTATAATTTTCATCACATAACTCTAGTCTAACAGAAGCCCAATCACTGTCTTCTAATAAGTTATTAAGTAATGAGTCTTCATGAAGAACAGTACCTATAACTATTATACGCCATTTTTTATTTCCTCTATCAACAGAATTTACAAGGTCTGAAAAGAACCATTGTTTTAGGGCTTTTCTACGATCCTCATTTTTTACAGCTTCACTATCCTCAAGATCATCTACTAATATAAGATCAGGACGTGAGTTCATGTGAAGACGACCTCTTACTTGCTGACCAGCACCTCTAGGTAATACCTTAATATTATTAGATGTTATCCACTCTTCTTTAGAAAAATTATCACTTTTAAGATTACCTTTAAGTTTACCTATAATTCCATTATAAAGAAGTTCATGTTTTAAGTTTTCACTTTGCTCAACAGCAGCTCCTGAAGATGCTGATACATTTACTATATATCTATAATCATCGAAAAGAATAGACTTAGCAGGCTTAGCCATATTGACAATAGATGTTTTTCCAAAACCTCTATGAGCAGCTATAGCTACTTTTTGTAAACTATTATTATCAATAAGTTTAAAAACTTCTTCATGTTGTTTACTAAAAGGCCTGCTAAACCTATCTGGAAAGAAAACTTTACAAAAATCTTTCTGATGAGCCATACAAGACATAAGGATATTATTAAGTTCGTGTTTATCCATAATATTATTATATTATATCATTATAATAAAAACAACTAAATTTATAATAATACATTTAAGTTATTTTAATAACTTAATAATAAATTATTATTAAGTTATTTTTTCAATTCACTAACTGTTTTTATAAGCTTTTTAGTCTTTAACTCTTTATGTACCAAACCTATTACTAATAAAATTAAAGCTCCTATAGTTCCTTCACCTGAAGGAATATTTAAAACATCAAGTACTTGAGGAGCACAAGTAGAAACAATCAACAAAGCTGTTGCAATCCAACTTTTCCAACCATTAAGTAAATTCATTATATTCACCACCTTTCTAATCAATATTTTTACTATAAACTTTTGTAACATTGTCAGTTTCCAACCAGTAGAGGTCTTTTTCTGTTGATGTTTCAGCTTCTTGTGAATATTGAACTTTGTGTGGAGCTGTGAAGTCATTATCTGTATCCTCGATTGGATAAGGAATAGGAATAGGAATAGGAATTGTAACATCCAAATTAAATGTACCCCAGCGTAAACCAATTGATTGACAACCAAGTGTTGCAAAAACTGAAACAGTTATTACATAAAGTAAAGTAAGTTTTCTCATAATTTA
>Ga0100403_1003498_pt1 | contig 11640 bp, 15 predicted proteins | sample CryGeymet201501t_FD_83663 | JGI IMG/M metagenome (GOLD analysis project Ga0100403, IMG submission 83663) | Groundwater microbial communities from Crystal Geyser aquifers in Utah, USA - Crystal Geyser metaG 2015-01t | ecosystem: Environmental > Aquatic > Deep subsurface > Groundwater | place...
AGGACAGGAACGCATCAAGGGCGCCGCGCGACGCGCGGCGCTCCGCATCCGCGACTGCAGCGACGAGAGTATCCGTAGCACCATCAGGCGCTGTGATGCCGAGGCGCGCCAAATTGGCAATGCTCGCCTCCGCACGCGCCAGTGTAGCACGCGCGGTCGCGACGGCCGCTTGCGCCGCATCGCCGCCAGCAGTCGCGGCCGCGCGCGCGGCCGCGACTGAGTGACCAGACGCGACCATGGTGCAGTACGCGCCCGCGAGATCGCGCTCAATCGCAGCGGCCGCGAGCGTGGCCAGCGTGGCCATGACGGGCGGCGCGCTTGCGCCCTTGCCGCGCGAGCTACCACCCAAATGATGCGGGACGTACTCTGCCGCCCTCGCGGCGATCGCGTCCGTGACCTCCTCATGGGTGTGCTCCCTGAGCGCTACGATGCGATCGATCGTATCGGCGCTCGCGCTGCCGGTTGTGAGTCGCTGTGCCGTCCTCTGAGGGATGCCTAGCAGCGGAGCCCATTCCTTAGCTGTACGGCCGAGAAGGGTGAATGCGGGACGTGCCATGTTGGTAACTCCGAAGGCTTGTCAAGTGCGCGACAGTGCGCACGACACGGGCATATCACCCGTGTTTCGCCGGCGTGTCAAGCGAGCATTTCACTCCCTCGACACGAATCGTTCTACTCAGTCGGTCGCCAATCGCTACCGACTGAGTTGAGTCGCCTGGTCAGTCGACGACTACGCGTAGGTCAGGTCCGCAGGCCGCGCCGTAGTGCGCCGCGTAGTGGGCCATGACCACCCGAGCGCGCCTCGCCGCGTCCTCATAGGACGCGTACCCGCGTCGGCTGTGGCTAGTGCGCCAGGGCAGCGAGCCGGGCCAGTAGCAGTCGGTGGCATCGCGGAGTGAGATGTGGGTCTTGGTGGTCTCGGTCATTTTTGCTGTCTCCGTGTCGGTCATGCAAAACACTATTGCACGCACCATGCCAACGGCTGCGCCTAATGTTTACGCCATCTTACGCGATCACTGCACTCTCAAAACTGAGACTATTCTCATAATGAGATCTCAAATTGAGAATCCGTGTCGTATTGAGACGGGTAGCAGGGTGTCACGCGATGCTGACTGTGCGGTATCCAGCGTGTACGCGTATGCGTACACGGGGTCACACCCGATCGCGCGTATGCGACAGTAGCACTCCGGGACCAGGCCATCCGCGTGCGCCCACCGATGATGTGCCGAGACTCCCGTATACACGCGCGGGATCTGGCCCCAATGGAATGCGCCATCATTGCCAGGAAAGTGCAGGCAGTTGAATTGCGTGCCAAGCTCAAGCACCAACTGCCATACAGACTCGAGTTGAATCTGCGTTGGCATGATATAGCGACCCTTGTGCGCCCACACTGCGCTTATCACCGTATTGCCGGGCTTGGCATATGCGCCGTAATAGCGATTGATTACCTCAATCGCAATTGAGTTGGTGTTTCGGCCGCTGCCGGCATGGTAGCTATATCGATCTAGTGGCACGTGATTGATCACTGACCCGTCGCGGTCTACCGTGTAGTGCACTCCGAGTCCGCGCTTTTTCAGTACGGCGATAGTAGTCTCGCGCGAATCCGTGACACTCTCGTGTAGTACGATGAGATCAGGCTGCCGCTTGCGGTGGAAGGATTTGAATTCATTCATGGTTTACATCACTCCCCGTATTTATCGAGCTCGGGTAACACGACACCTATCGGATCGCTGTGCACAATGTCGAAGAATATATCATCATCATCATCGGTCCAGGCCATCGAATAGCGGCGTGCTAGGCAGTACAGATAATCAATGCGCTTGATTGTGTTGTGCACTTTCGGCTCTGTATAGCCGCGCAGCCACGATTGCAATTGCGCCGTCGAGCAGTCGAGGGCTTCGCACGTTTTCGCGAGCCCGATCACTTGGCATATCGCGCCAAGTGCATGAGGGAACAGCATGATCCGGCCGGAGTCTAGGCCTAGCGCGCGCCCGATATAAGTGGCAACCTCAATGGCCAGTAACGACGGGTCGAATTCTTCGATTGCATTAGCCGCCTCCGGCCATACTTCGCGGTGCAGTTGCTTTGCGTCATATACGGCGCGCTTTCCTCCTAGCGTCGGAAGGCACACGCGACCCGACCGCGTGGATAAAACGCGCCATTCGGCAACGCCTCCACCGGTGCTGCCGCGCTTGGCACAAGTCCAGAATCTGCCGTCGGCATCACACTTGTAACGTTCATCGGCAATTTGCGGTATCGATCTCAGATCGGGGAGTGCCATTGCATCAACCGTCCTTGTTCGTCGCGAACTGTTTTTGCTCGTTTATCCCAATGCTTCGTAATGTATGGTTCAGCAACGATTGGCATATCAGGGCACCATCGGCGCCCGGCTGCAACCATAATCTCGGATAGTATCTCGCCATGCTCGCTCGCGAGATCAACTGGCGTATCGAGAATGTTTTCATCATGCGCGAAGATTGCCAATCGCGAGCCTTGCAGTCTACCAAGAAATTGCTCTTTGGTTACTTGCCAAAGTGCATCCTTCGCCATATCCGCGGCGAGTCCCTGGAATAGAGTATTGCATGCTTCGCAATACCTAACACGCCCGCGAATGCGCTTGGATCGCAATTGCTCAATATCGCACGTATCGCCAGTCCGCGAGATGAGATCCGATATATACCGGAAATACATGGTCATCTCCGGGAAAGTGTCACGCCACAATAACTTGAGATTAACCACTTCCTCGCGCGTAACAACCAAACCCCATTGCCGGGCAAATTCAACAAACGTATCTGGCCCCATGCCGCCGGGCAGCCCGTAATCAACAACCTTTGAAATTTGCCGTGTTTTTTCAACGGCAGGGTTGTTGCGGTCGGCGTAAACATCTTCGTATGTCCGTTGCAACAAACGGCTGGCCACGAACAAATGAATATCCGTCCCCGCCTGGATCTGTTCGGCAAGTACGGATTTGCCGAACAGATCCAGCAAGATTTGACCAAGGCAGACAAGCTCAATTTGCGAGTAGTCGGCACCTACGAATACGCAACCGGGGCTTGCTACGATACACTGTCGTGGACCTACACGGCGGGGCCATTGCTGGATCGGCGGCTTCGCGAGCGAGCAGCGGCCGGTCGCAAGCAGCGGCTGCACCGACACGTTGACCGGGCCTTCTACCATTTTTTGCAGCCATGGCAAATACTTAGTGCGCTCACCTCTATCTGCCGTTGACGCGGCGATGATGTGTAGAGTCGATTGACAAACCTCATCGCCTTCGCACGGCTCGCCAATGCAAGGCGTATCGAGTAGAACGGACCGACTGTATTTGACGGCGCCTTTGTCCGTCAACGGCGGCGTTCCGTCATATGCCTCCGTTACCAATGCCTTGACGGTAGTCAAATTCATTTTGCCGTTGACGACAATGCCAAGGTCTGTTAGCTTCTTCTGCCAATCAGCAACAGCCAGCTCAATACGTTCGGCATACTCGACAACCCTTGCTGGATCGGCACGAACGCCCCAACACGCCATAATGTGCAGCGCCAATGCTGCTTGCGTTTGCGCGATTTCGTTTGGTAGATCGGGTTGTTGCAGAAATATACGCCAGCAATAGACCGCGTCGCTTACGGCATACTCAACTGCTGGCGTGGGCCAATCTACGATTGGTACGCCGTCAAGCTCAGAGTACCGGAAGCGCCAAGCATCGTCGTCGTTTTTTGTAGCAGGGTCTATGTGCTCGCCAAGGTATTCCTCGACACACCAAGCGAGATCAGATCGCGCAGGTTTATTGCCATTCGTGGGATCAAACTGAAGTGTGCCAAGCGCGACCTTGCGAAGCATATGCCGGATCTTCGTGCACCGAATCGAGCCCTTATCGTAAGCCCGCAACAACGGCGCGATGAGATTAGGGTAATTCGCCATGAGAACGGCGACGTCGAATGATGCATTGTGCCATATGACGGTCTCACCCCGTTCCAGCCATCCCAGCACAACGGCTTCTGCTTTGTCGTAAGGCACAATGTGCGTCTGCTCGCCGTCATACCACGTCAGGCAAACCAAGCGCGGTGCGAGATTGCCTTGCGTGATTAGATGCGTTTCCGTATCTGCGGCAATCATCGCGCAATCCTAATTGTGATCATCGCACGTTTAACGCCAAATGCCATGATGGCATGACTCTGACCACTAACGATGGTAGCGCAGTAGATTATACCAAGCGCCACTATGGCGACTGCGGCGAAGGGCATGGCGATAGCGGCGATAGTATAAGCAAGGATCTTACGTGTTTTTTTCATTGTCATTCTCCTACGATGATGGTCGCGTACTTGCGAAACGGTGCGAGCAGACTCCAAAACGGCGAGCCCTTCGGCACATAGAGACCTATCGGCAAAGATTCTTTTGTAGTTCGCATTTCTGCAATCACTGCCGCTGGTCCCTTGGCATACTCGACCAGTATATAGTGTGCCACACCATATTGTTTTTCAACTCGCGCCATTGCTGATGCAAGCCAGTCATCGATGTGCGTGACACTACCTCGCTCGGGTCTACAGCCCATATAGATCGTGGGCGAGGACGAGGACGAGGACGAGGACGAGGACGAGGACGAGGGCGAGGGCGAGGGCGAGGGCGAGGGCGAGGGCGAGGGCGAGGACGAGGACGAGGACGAGGGCGAGGGCGAGGACGAGGACGAGGACGAGGACGAGGGCGGATTGATGCCGACGTTACGCGTCAGATTTGACACTGCCTGGATCTCCATATCTTGCGTCATGGCAATCAGCTTCTTAGCGATCGTCGACATTCCATCCGAGCATTTATGCCGGAATGGACAACCGCCGTAGTCTGCGCACGCTTGCGGGTTACCTTGCACTTGGTCGGTCATCGTAAGTGCTAGATCGAATTGCTTATCCACGTCACTTTGAATTCGATCCCATCCGTCGATATGCGGCGTCACTTTTGTTTCGTGGATCTTGCCATTCGTCCTATTGATGTAGACGAATTTGACGATTGGCTCAACCGTCGACTTTGATCGTACATACCTGGCATAAATCTGTACTTGTGGATCGTGCTCCAATTCCTCCGCGGTTGGGAGATAATCGACATTCGAGTATGACTTGTAGTCAACAACGGTAAGTGGCTCGCCAATCAGACTGTCAATCCGCCCAATGATCTTGCGCTTTGAGTCCGTGCACAAAACCATTTCATGCTCGGATATGTCACCCGGAGGGAGCTTACTCGCCCATGCTGCTAGTGATTTCAACCGCTTGTTTGACAGCCCATCAAGAATGGCGATTTCATCGTCGCGCCATTTGTGATGTGCGATTGCGGCATTAACGAGATCACTTGTTTTCCCAGCGTGAACACACTCCGCGACAGAGTGAATGAACGTGCCCTCCACTGTCGCAACCGTAGCTGGGCTTCGCTCGCCCATGACAGATTGATAATGCCAACGTTTTTGACAACGTCGGAATGTCTTAATCTGACTCGGGCTTGAGTGATCATACTTCACGGGTTTGTCACAACGATATTCGGCCCAGTGTATCGCTCGCGAACAAACTTGGCGTTAAGCCCATCGATTACATCGCCAACCGCGCGAACCCATTGCCAACCGCGTGGCACAAACTCCCAGACATTAACCGTGGCGCTCTCGCGCCCCTTGCTGTTGACGAAAAAGTAAATGCGAAATTCGGTGCGTGTTGGAACCATCGTCATTTTTACCTTGGTAAACTCATCAGCGGTTGACCGCCAACCGCTGATGAGTTGTTAATGCCACAAGCCGTTACGGACGGAACGCCAAGGCCGTAAAATCCTTTCCGGCGCCGGTCTTGACGTTCCAAGCATCGATTTGGATTGTCACTCCGGTCGCGGGCTGTTCTGGCGCTGTTAGATTGATGATATCATCATCGTCACAGGTCGCCATAGCTTCCGTTAGTGACACCCCATTCTGACTCGCCAAGATCGCCGCGGCGATTTCCTTGAGATTGCGCTGGCCGTACTTGACATTCCCAAGATCGATAACGTAACTGACGGTATCGCCTTCGCTGAACGCGCCCTCCGTATCAATCGATCCGCCGGTGACGAACGAGACATACTGACGGCCGGTGAATTTCGTGACAAGCAACTCGAAAATAACGAGCAGCTTACCGTCCTTCTGGCTTGTCTTTGCCGTAATCTGCTTCACTGTACACTGGTAATAACCAGGTACGAAGTAACGACCGCGCCCGAACGGAACCGCGTCACGGAAGCCCTTCAAGCTATTTCTCAAATCTGCCATTGTCATTCTCCATTATCGGCATGATTGCCGGTTTCTAGGATCTGCTCGCAACGTGTAGACTCCGCGGTGCACTCTATGAAATCGAGTGCATCGAGAAAGTGTCGCCCTAACTGCCTCGATACTCGGATGCTGCTCAAACGGCCACATCAGGGTCATTGCGCGTAATATCTCAGGCGCACTCACTAGCAAGCGCCCGTTCATTACTGCGGCAATGCGATCGGGAATGGTGAGGAATTCAAACGGAAGCATTTGCCAATCCGATTAGAAGTTTCTGCGGTTGTTTGGTAATCTCCTCCGTGTATTTGGCACTCGCCTTCGCTTTAGTAAATGCCGCACTCGCTATTGAGTGCGGTATTAGCACTGTCACACTAACCGGGTGTGTCTGCCCTGGCCTGTGTGTGCGGGCAATCATCTGCTCCCATGATAATCCGCCGCTCATCGGATACAGGACGAGATTATTATGCCATTGTGGCATATTAAATCCCTCTCCGTATTGCTGCACCATGAGAGCGCAGTGATCGCCAATCGTGGGGCTTGGCGCGAACCCGGCGAGGATTAGACGATCGCATAGTGGGCGCTGTGTCGTCCATACAAGCAGCGGTGCGCCTGTCATATATGACGCGTGTCTGGCGTAGTCAATGAGGTAACTCGAAACCCAAACGGGCCTCTCAGTCGGCGCGCACAACACTTCTGCGTATTTCCAGCGCTTATATGCCACAGTCAATTGCCATGGCGCCTTGCCATCGAGAACGTAACGTTCGATAAGCGCCGGGCTATCGTGGTCAGCTCCACCGTAAGTGTCAATTTCGTCGCGCACCGCGTTGATCCAAGCCGCTCGCGCCTGATACCATTCGGTTTTTACGCGATCGTCGACACCATGCCAATCCCAACGATACCAAAAGCCATGGCACAATTGCTTGGCAATCCGTGGGGCGTCGAGTGGATCGGCCAGCAAATCACCATCGGGTGTTTCGTTAGTCTCAAGTACCTTGGCGATCATCGTTTGCAGGCTATCCGGCATCTCAATCGGCACTACGTCAACCGAAAGCGGAGTGTCAACGGCTTGCTCGGTTGTCATAATGTAGCCTTTAGATGTTGATATGTGCTCATAAATGGCTGTTCTCGTTCGCTCTTTGATTGTGCCAAGGCTCGGGTATTGTCGTAGCAACGGTTGAATGCGCGCAACATCATGCGATTCGTAATAACCTTTAGCACTCGAACAAACATGCCAAGTATACAAATCGGCACCACTGCGCGGTATCGGGCTCTGCTCGCCAAGCGCGTATGATGAAAGGTGCGCGAATTCGTTTATGTTCTGGCTTGTCATACTGCCTGATAGGCAGAATAACGGCGCTTGGTGCCGAAATAGACGCGATGATCGAACCGACTTGGCATTCTTGAGCTTGTGCGACTCATCAGCAATCACAAGATCGGGCGCGTATTCCTCGATAAATGCCGTGGATCTCGGGCTTGAGAGCATTTCATATCCCATGATCTTACTGAGGGTTACGGGATAGCGAAGCCGCCACAGCTCGAATTGCTGGCGATATTGATCGCGCAACCGCGCGGGACATAAGTACAGCGGGCGCTTTGCACCAAGCACGCAAGGCAGTAAGAGCGCAATCAGCGTCTTACCATGGCCAACGCCAATGGCGTAAATACCGCCAAGCGGCTGTGCCATTGCTTGCAGGAGCGTTTCGCGTTGAATTGGCCATAAGCCGCCATCGGGGAATGGGAGTGTGCCAACTGAGTTGCTGGTTTTTCGTGGCGCGCTTAAAGCGCGCAAACCCTCAGGCAATGGCGCTATCTTGGATCTCGTTAGTGTCTTAGTCAATGACGACATAGGGCACAGTCTAGAGGGTGACCTCGCTCATGTCAACAAATTTAATTCTCGTGTGAGTTCGCGAGGTTACGGGATTGTTGACGGGACCGGAGCGATCGGATACCTTGACCCCATGGACACACCAATCCCGGTCATCGAGCAGCTTGTCATTCTCGCGGGCGGTTATCGTCAGCTCGCCGAGAAACTCGGGTTTTCCCGACCTTATGTTTACCGCATTGTCAAGCGCAAGAAACGCCCGTCATTTGCGTTTCTTGCGCAAGTAAGGTTGAAGTTTGGCATTATCCTTGATCCGAACGATTGGCGATAACTCATGCTCAACCATGCGTTGGAGTATGCCAATCGTGGCTGGCTTGTTATCCCGTTGCAGCCGCGCGACAAAGTGCCATTTCCAGGATCGCGCGGCTTACTTGATGGCACAACGGATAGCGCGGTAATCCGCCAATGGTGGATTGATCATCCCGATGCTAACGTTGGCATTATCACCGGCGGATCGTTCGGCGTCGTTCTTGATGTTGACGACCCGTCACTAATCGCTGGTTTGGATCTACCACCAACGCGGTCCATTGTGACGGCTAGAGGTGAACATTTCATATTCGCCAGCGTACCTATTGGCAATCGACGTGGTGACTTGCCGCGCGGGATTGACGTGCGCGGCGCGGGGACGGGGTATGTCGTGGCGCCACCGTCAATCCACCCGTCGGGACATGTCTACCGCTGGGGCGATTGCGATACAGCGGCAGATATGCCACAGCATATCCTGTCGATGGTGACGGGACGATTGGCAAATACAACACCTTGCCCGGACGTTGGCGACGTCGCCACGGTGGGCGACGTATCCGCCATCATCGATCCGCTGTTGCAAGTGACTGAGCGCCGTGGGACTGCTGTGTTTGCCGCTGCTTGCCGCTTTGGCCTGCTGCTTGCATCAGGTGATATTGGCACAAATCAGGCAATTAAACTGTTGCTCAACGCAGCCGCTGCAATCGGCCTATGTGATACTGATGGTATTACCAAAGTCGAGCGTGAAATCCGCCGCGGTCTTTCGGTCGGGTATAACGAAGAGATCGATCGTCAGGCATTCGTTGCCAAGGTTGAGGCGCGGCAGATTGACCGTAGTGTCATGGCAATCGGCTCTGACGTTGAAATGGCTTTGCGCTTGCTCAAGTACGCCGAACGCGACCAGCCACCGTTCATTTATGACCACGACGCGTTGTTCCGATATGACGGCGCGAAATGGAAGGTACTAGACGACCATAACCTAGCACGTAATATCATGGCACTCGACGGTATCGAATATGTCCAAGCACGCACTGAGAAGGGCATATCGCTTGGCGTTGTACGATTAAACGAAGGCCGTATTAGATCAATCCGTAATTGCATGTACTCGATGCGCGCCAAGGTCGGCTGGTTTGATGAGATTACGCCACAAGTAGGCTTTGCTAATGGGTATTTGTTAAATTGGGAGTTAGTCCATCATCAGCCAGAATCGCGGTTGCGTTATTGTCTCCCGTTCGACTACGACTCAAAGGCCGAATGCCCCGTCATTATGCAGGTATTGCATGATGCATTCGAGGGGGATCACGCCACGATCGGCGTATTCCTCGAATTCATTGGTCTTTGTCTCATTGGCCAAGCGCCATTGATTGAGAAAGCCGCAATCTGCATCGGGCGCGGCGGGGATGGTAAATCGACCATCCTGAATGCCATTGGCGCATTGTTTCCGCAGGAGGCGCGTTGTGCTATCCCGCCGCAGTTTTTCGGGCAGGATTACAAGCGAGCCGAATTGGCGGGCAAACGCATTAACATCGTATCCGAAGTGCCAGCAAAGGCCATTGAGAACCCGGAGCCATGGCGCGCATTTATCTCAGGCGATGAGGTAAGTGCCCGTCGTCCTTATGGACATGAGTTCACGTTCCGGCCAATTGCTGGTCACCTGTACTCGGCCAATGCTCTACCGGGGTCTGCTGACTTTTCGGATGCGTTCTGGCGTCGTTGGATCGTCTTCCCATTCGCGCAAATACCCGAAGCGCGCCGCGATCCTGACGTCAAGCGCCAAGTTGTCACAGTGGAGGAGCTGCAAGGATTGGCTGTCACGGCGATCAACGCCGCGCACTACGTTGAAAAACGCGGTTGGCATATGTCAATAAGCGCTAAGAGCAGCGATGCCGTGCGCGAATGGCGCGAGGAAAATGACCCTGTGCTCGCTTGGCTAGGGTCGCTGACGTGGCCGCTGGATGAGTACCGGACCACGGCGAGACTTTACGAATCTTACACGCTATATGCCCGTCAAACAGAATCAGCAGTCTTAACACAAGCGGCCTTCTCACGGCGTCTCAAGACGCTCGGACTATCACCACACCGCACCGTGAGTAGCCGAGGGTTCATACGTGTTTGACGTTGGCATACTAGGTGGTCCTTGGGTTGCTTGCAGCGGCAAGCGATCTGCGGTAGCTTGTGGTGTCCAGTTTCGGACCGGAGGGCAGAACATGACGCATGACGGATCCATGACGGATCGATTGACGGAAATTCCGTCGCGATTCTCCATGGTTGACGGGAATGACGCAATTCTGGCGAGGACCTCCCCGTGGGCGCACGTGTGTAGCACAATGTGTGCCATGATGGTTGTTGGCACGACAATTGCTACCCGAGCGAGTGCGGGAAGAATCCACGTAAATTACCGTCATTACCGTCATATCATTGAAATTATTAACAAATTACCGTCATTCAATCCGTCATGGAGTACTATAATTACGTCAACTATTTGTTTTTATTACTTAAATTCCGTCATAGAAGAAAGCTCTTCGAGGGCTCTATCCATTAGATACACGCGAGGGGGACTGAACAAATGGCTAGTAACTACGGATTGAGGCGGAGAAGGTGCATTGCGACGGTCGACACGGTTGAGGCAGGCCAGTGTACCAATGAACCCGTCGGCTCGACTGACGATGGCAAAGAGGCGCCGCGGTGGTCAATCCTGACCCTAGACTCGGGTGCATCGGACGTTGTCTTGCGGCGCTCGTTCGGTGGGCTTGGGACCTTCGACCGGGTGTTCTCAATCAAATCGCGGGGTTGGCGATATGTCGGAGCATTCTGACCAGATTCAATTGGCACATTGGCTTAACCAGCGGCGCAATGAGCGTGGTGGTAAGCTGCTATGGACGCACTTCCCGGCGGGTTATCAGCGCACTAAGGCCGGCGCAATTGCGGCAATGCGAGCCGGAACGTTGCGAGGTATGCCGGATGTTCTGATATTCGACGTGCCATCGTACCTGACGTGCAATGGCATATACATCGAATTGAAGACGGGTAGTGGCCACGCATCGAAAGCGCAAACAGAGTGCCACAAGCGACTTGAAGCGGCAGGATGGATTGGCGTAGTGGCAACACTCGGGACCGCCATTGATTGGCTTCGCACATTAGGGATCGGAGCATGAATCTGCCTTACCTAGCGTTCAGACACGAACCGTGCCAGATCGCGCAAACCCTTGATACAGGCGGCTGTCATGCACCCCCTCCCCCCCCTTGTGCGATGCACACA
>Ga0100403_1003499_pt1 | contig 11630 bp, 25 predicted proteins | sample CryGeymet201501t_FD_83663 | JGI IMG/M metagenome (GOLD analysis project Ga0100403, IMG submission 83663) | Groundwater microbial communities from Crystal Geyser aquifers in Utah, USA - Crystal Geyser metaG 2015-01t | ecosystem: Environmental > Aquatic > Deep subsurface > Groundwater | place...
GATAAATCCGAACGCAGCATCTTCAATGTCGTCAAGCCATTCAAGTGCATTCTCAAATTTATCACTCATAACACAGCCTCCCCGTCATCATTGACCGGCTGCTGATATAAATCACGCTGCCTGCTGATAGTAAAACTATGTCGCCGTGATTCGTCCTGCCATGACGGCTCGTATGCCGTTTCAGGCCTAGCCATGGCCCCGCGCTGCACCTCGGTGATATGCCCGTGGTTTGCAAAAAATGCTTCAATGTCTGCCTGTATTGATTCTGATGTGTGTTTCATGATTCCTCCGGCCAGCGCCCTAGCGTCAATATCTCGACTAATTTTTGTTCTTGAGCAACCCACGCAGCAACCCACGCAGCGCTAGCAGCACCAGCAGCGCTAGCAGCACCAGCAGCGCTATCAGCGCTAGCAGCACCAGCAGCGCCAGCAGCGCTAGCAGCAGCAGCGCTAGCAGCGCTATCAGCGCTAGCAGCACCAGCAGCGCTAGCAACCCACGCAGCAACCCACACATCCCTCGCAACATCACTAGCAGCAGCCATCGCAGCATCACTAGCAGCAGCTAGCTCTTCATCTGTTGCCATGCCGTCACTATGTCGCCACGCCACATCCAGTGCATCAATGCTCCTCTGATCAGTCATCAAATGCTGTACATTTTTAGCGCACCAAACAGCGTATTTTCGCCATAGATTGCTATGCTCGGGTAGACAGTGCAACGCCCAGAGCGTGTCATCAAAATCATTTGATTTTAATATGTCGGTCACTGGAAATTCAGCGCACATGTCAGCTTTTTCGCCACCTTTTGACGCTAGCAGCTTTTCCCATCCGTCTTTGCAAGGATCGAAATCTTTAATTCTTTGCAGTGTAATTGTTATCATGATTCCTCCGAACACTCACAGCCATGGATGTTAAAAAACTCCGCTTCGTCAACCTCAACAGTCCCGTTGTGCGCAGCAGCTATGGCCTGAGCGCTTGATAGTGACGACAACCCTGACATCGTGCCGTCCGGCAGTCTGACTCTGTAGTAGATATTATTCATTTGGTTTCAGCTCCCCTCGATCAATCTGCGATGTAATGTCCTCAATCTGATTTTGAATCAGATCCCAAAAGTGCATTGGCAGCGGCACCCCTTCATAGATAACCTCGATTATTTCCGCCTCTGGAAATTCCTCTGGCTCAAAATTAGTTGCCGGATAGTACTTCCCATTAACAGTTGCTGATACTGTTGCGGTTAGCCCGTTGATCTTGGCTTTGTACTGCATCATGCGATACCCCCATGAGATTCAATAAGCTGATCAACCAACTCAACCGGAACGTAACAGTAAACCGTTTCTGTCGGTATCTCCTGTTCCTCTGCATATTGCATTATCAGCTCTGGCTCTGATGATGGGAACCCACACTCTACCTCGCTATACTGGTGCGCCATATTATGCCTTGGGCGGCAATAAGCTAACTCATTAGCCTGAACTGAAATACTAAATCCGTCTTTGCAGGTAATTCGTTTTGCAAAAGTTAAATATTTGTCTTGACTTTCTTTATGCTGCGCTTTCAGATATTCGTTTATTTTCATCTTGTCTCTCCTTTGCGTTGTTGGTGTTGCTATATTGCACAAGATCAAATGGGGTGTATATTTGAAAAAATCTATCAACGATGGTGTTATCGATAATAAAAAGGCCCCGAAGGGCTTGCTGCAATGCTCAGGGCGAAGGAGAGAACGCCAGCGTTTCAGCTAAATGCGCGTGGGGAGCGCGTGGGTAAACTATCCTTTTACATTGATCACTTGCCCAAATGTACATCAGGCATAACAGCAACGTGCTTGTGAATGAAAGGCATAGATGCGATATTGCGCAATTGCTGCATTGCGCCTTCTTCCACCCCCAGGTCATTAGTCCACATTTTTATTGTAAATCTTTGTGTGTCGTCTACGCTAAAATTAATCATTATTCTTCTCATTTATTATGGTGGGGCATCAGGGACTCGAACCTGCGACCGCTCGGTTCCAAACCGACCACGCTACCAGACTGCGCTACTCTCAGATTTTTGGCTTCTTCGACCGGGAACCCCCAATCCTCAACGACTTCAGCCATTGCCGTTTGTATGCGGCACAGACGCCCGTATCTGTGCTTTTATGCCCATTCGATCACTGTCAATTCAGTCGCGTTTATAGCGGATTTCCTCCAACATCCACAGCTTTGGATCGCATACCACCAGCTACGCCGCATTCACGGTTTCACTGGTTCGGGGTCTATTATAGCACCGATTTGCTGAACAACAAAGCAGCAGGGCTTAATCTCAAAGCAGCCTGTCTGGGTCTCAACTGTGCGGTTTCCGCAGTGACGGCAGGTTATCTTGAATGTCATGATTGGTCTAATCTCCTTTGCAGCCGGTTGGCCTATTGCTCATTATTGGACTATCTTTTCCAGCCGTTCACTGCCGCACAGGCAGCTTAGAAAAGACGTTTTTCGTTGAGTGTTATAAAACGAAAAGTTCACTGCCGCACAGGCAGCTTAGAAATATTGCTCATTATGGGACTATCTTTTCCAGCTCTTTGATTTGCTCTGTATATCCTGCAATCAGTTGTTGCAATTCCTGCCTTGTGTGCCGCACGGTTTTTTTGGCTTCGGACTCTAGCCAAGACACGAAGTCATCGCCATACCAGTTTATCATCTCACGGCGGTAGTCCAGCACCTTGCTTGCTTGCTTCATTCCCCACTGGTTGCAATAGGGGCATTGCGGGTGGATATTTTCTTCAAGCATCTTCGTGGCCGTCTTCGCTCGCTCGATAAAGTGGCCGCCCTGCATTTCTTTCCAGTGTTTGACAGCAGGACAAGTCCAACACTTAACCATGCCGTTTTGATCTGCCGCTTTAAGCCTCACCAGTTTCTGCACAAGCTCTGCTACGTCATTCCTAAGCCTAGATATGCTCTTAGGCTTCTTTTTTGTCCTGGCGGGCTTCTTAGCGGCATTATAAGGATTCGGGCCGGGCGCTTTGTGGTCAATCTCGCAGGAAAAGCTACAAAAGCCTTTCTTTTGCGTGATCGTCGTACACTTCGCAGCCGGTGGTATAGGATCCTTGCATTGTTTGCATCGTCTCATGGCTTTCTGGTAACCCGTATCGCTCTGGACTTGCCCGGCGTTCGACTGATGTAACCCTTGCGCTCCAGCGCCTCAAAATGCTCCTGCACGCTGTTTACTGATGCGTACCCGATACCGTCCCTGACATCAAGAAATGTCGGCGGAAATCCCTCGCGGTCAATATGACCAATCACAAAATTCAGTATGTTTTTATGCGCCCGCGTTAACATTTTTTAGCCTCTTTATTATACGATGATTCTATATCAGAGTCATGCCAGCCTGCGAGCCACCAGCTCCGAGTCACAGGGTCTTTGATTTTAGCAGATTCCTCTTTGTCCTGCCCTTCTCCGTATGCTTTTACTCCGAAATGATAATAATTCCAGTGGTACGCGGATATTCCTGACGGTATTTCGGTCATGATTCATCATCTGTAAAGCAACCGCAGCCGTGATCGTCAAACATCGGTAACTCTGGCGTTCCGCGCTCTAAATGCTCCCTAAAATCTTTAAGAGACAAGTACTTAAGCTTTCCGCCTATTGTCATCCTCAGGAAGGGTTTTGCGGTAGGGCCAATTTCAGATAGCGCCCTTTCCATTTCAGCCTCGTGGAACTTGTAACGATCAGGATTAGTTCTAAATAGCCGCTCAAACTGCAAAACGCCGGCTTTACAGCAAAACCCACCGCAATTATTGTGAGCATATCCTTTCTTATATAATCTGGGCTTTCTGATGCGATACTTAGCTAGAATGAAGTCATACTCGGCTCGGCTTACGTTGTACTGATTCAGCAATGATATAACAGGCCTATCCCAGTTTTTTTGCGCACGCTCTATCCTGTCCATTTCTGACCAATCCATCCCTAGTACCAGCGGATCATTATATTCTGAATTTTCATCTAGCCACTTCTTGATAGGTTTCGTTTTCAGCTCAGTTGAACAATGGGCCGTCCTGCTGTTTCCGATCCATCTTTTGTCAACGTAAACATCCCACGGCGTCCTACCGTCAACCAGTTTAATTATTTCTTTATTGCAGACCCTGGCTATGTCATCTATGAATCTGTGCAAATCTTCGTCCTCTATTCCAGTGTCAGCAAATATCAGATTGTAATCAAGCCCTTTTTCGTGAGCAATTATTGCGCTGATAGCACTACCCATTCCCCCGCTAAAACTTATTTGATATGTCATTGTACTGCCTTTCGATATTCGTCCATCCCGCGTAAATTAGGGTCTGTCAAAATAAATCCAAGACCGGTAAAGTGCTGATACATCTGATCAAGATAATCCGTCTTGCCTTTCGTTGACATAAGCCGCGTGACAGGAAAGTCCATCGGTTCCATCATCATTTCCAGTTTCTCAGGGTAGCTCAGGGGCTTTATCAGACGGTCGTACTTCTCAGCCCATTCAGGTGACTCTGACTTCATTATCGCTACCCCAAAATGCAGCTTGCAGTATCCCCTGTATTCCTCTGCCGTTTGATCGCCCTGCTCCTGAGCCTCTGACAGCCATTTTCGCTGAAGGTAATTCTGCTCTATAGATCGTGGCGCACCCTTGTTTATTTGCGCTGAGAACGGAAGCTGGCGCGATTCAATCAGCTTAATTAGCGATTGGCGCTGATCCTCTGTTCTTACTGCTCTGGTTGTCATTATACCTCTCCCTCTCCTTTGCTATCGTTACATGCGTTCTGACAAGATCAATCCAGTCTGTCGGTACTGATTCAATTATTCGTTTCTGCTCCTGCGGATTGCCTCTTGCCCTGATGTAGTCTCTGGCGTATTCATGGGGTAGTTTTCTGTGATGCCCCATTACAATAGGTCCGCATAATCGCCAACCTGATCCGGAATTTCCACCGCCGCCGTAATACCGTGCTTTACTGTCAGGCTGTTTGCCAGCGTATACGCCGCAGCTTGCCCCCTGTAATTTGCGTCATTGTCAGAAAACACGGTAACAAATTTTACACCAGCAGGCGGCAAAAACTTTTCCATCATGTTCGCGTTGCAAGACGCCCAGACGGGTATCCTGTAAATCTTCATCGCAGCAAGTGCGGTTTCAATGCCCTCGGCCACTCCTATTCTTTCATAAACCCTTGTCAGCCTCACGCAAGCGCCAGAAGTCTCGCCCATTGGCGGCAAAATCTTCTTGACGCTTGATACTTTCGCTTTGCTCCCATCTTGGCTCAGGTAGGTAATGTGAAGCGTAATCAACTCACCCTCACTGCCGATCACAGGCGACACCATCGCTGGATATACGCCCTGCTTCTTGCCATTCTCATAATATGCAAGGGCCTCATGCAATCTGAGCGCCTGACACTTGGGCAGTCCTCTGGATTTCAAATAACGCGTAACCGGATCATCATCGCCAAGATTAATAGACTGCGACCATATACGATTTATCCTGTGTGAAGGATCTGACTTTGGCTTAACTGACCCCTGAGCTTTGATATTACCCACCATGTCGTCTATGCGCTTGGCTACGTCCTTAAATTCTCCCCCCGTCCACAGGATCGCCAGCTTCATCCCATCGCCTGCCCCGCAAGCGTTGCAGTAAAAGGTCCCGTTTCCTTCCTTGTCATCGAATCTGAACCTGTCTTGCCCGCCGCATAACGGGCATGGACCGTGAACGTTACGCAAGAATGATTCTTCAATTCCTAGCTGCTTCAGTATCCCTAGCCACTTGCCTTGTGCCGCCGCTGCTGTTTTCATCGTTGCGCCTCCACTATCTGACGCAGACCGGCAAGAGATTCTAAATTCCTGTCACGAACCTTTCTTAAATACTCCTTGTCGACTTCGTGCTTAGGCTTGTCTGCCTTTTTTGGTCTTGGCTTGACCCTGTACGCATTTTTTATGTTTTGGCTTGTGATCCAGTTTAGCGTGTCTGGTGTAGGCTCTTTAGGCGGCAGCTTGTCAACCTTGTTCGGCCATACTCCGTATTTCTCCTTGTACTTGTTTGATGACCAGCCAGGCTTGTAACCCTTCTGCCGACCGTAATGCACCAGCTCCGCGTAAAAATTAGCTTTCTGCTCCGGTGTGTGCTGACGGTTATTCGACTTTTTGCGCTTCAGCTCTGACAGCTCGCCTTCGACGACTTCAACGTCTGACTGTTTCTCTGGTTTGAATCCGCACTGGGGGCATACATGAACCTTTGGCGGCTTTAGGTAGTGACACTTGCTGCACTCTTTGGGTAGCGGATCTTCCTTTGGCCCTTGTTCCGACTTTTTCTTAGGCTTTCCATCGCACAGTTTTTCATGCTTGTAGTCAATGTCAGTAACAAAACCCAGCCTCAAGTGGGTGTCTGAATGATCGATAATAATACAGTCCTGCTTGCCCTCTGCCGTTCTAAGCCCTCTGCCGATTATCTGCTGAAATAGCATTTCAGACTTGGTTGGCCTAGCCAGAATAATGCACCTAACGTCCCAATCAATTCCCGTAGTCAAAACCCCCACATTGCAGATTATTCTAATATCACCATCCTTAAAATGCTTTGCTATCTGCCTTCTTTCGTCCATTTCGGTGTATGAGTCTATGTAACCACAAGGTATCCCAGCTGATTCAAACTCCTGCTTTATGTGTTTTGCGTGGGCGCGGTTTACCCCGTAGCACAGAGTCTGCCTGTCCTCGCCGTATTTTTTCCACATAGTCACAATGTCAGCGATCAATGGCGACTTGTCCATTGCCTTGCTTAAGTCGCCTTCGTGGTAATCTCCTGCCAAAGTCCTGACGCCTGTCAAGTCTGGGTGCGCCGGAGCATATACGCGGAAAGGAGATAACCAGCCCTCAGAAATCAAATCCTCTGTTGTTACTGGAATAATCAAATCCTGGTAATAATTTCCCAGTCCTTTTGTGTACGGTGTAGCCGATAAACCGATAAACGGAATTGCGTCCCACCGCTTCATCCATTCGCCGTAAAACTTAAACCAGTTATGGCTTTCGTCAATTATCACCAGATCCGCATCAGGTATGCTTCTCCTGCGCTGCAAAGTCTGAACCGATGCAATTTGTACGGGCATGGCATAGTTGGTCATTTCGTGCTGACCCTGAATCACGCCTATGCCCTCGATGCCTTCCTCAGCAAACTTCTGCGCTGTCTGGTCAACCAGCGAAATAGCATTGACGCAGAATATAACCCGATTTCCCTTCTGTCTAGCCATGTCAATGATGTGCGCCGCTATGATCGTCTTACCGAATCCTGTGGGTGCTTTCACCATGACGCGCTTATTGCCTTTGCCAAGGGATTGCCTGAGCATTGCGATTGCGGTTTGCTGCCGTGGCCTGAGCTGCTTCACGATTCGCCCCCCACGGAAATTATCTCCCCTGTAGTAGTATCCACCAAAGAATCGTCCTCTGGTACAGTAGGGGCAGGAATATGGTTCTTGGTTATTGGTTTATGGTTATTGGTTATTGGTTCTTGGTTATGAACACGTGTTGATTTTCGTTGAACACGTGTTGATTTTCGTTGAACACGTGTTGATTTTCGTTGACGCTCTGTTAATCTTTTCTTTCTAGCTTCCGCGCTTGCCTTCCCTGCCATTGCCTTAGCGCTTGTATTTGCTCTATATTTTACTATCTCTGACTCGCACCTTTCGTTAACATAACCTGCGTCAGTAAGGGTAAAAAACTCTGAAAGCACGGACTCTAACGCATCTTTTTCTTCATCACTAAAGCATAAAAGACGTTTCGCCAGACGCTCAAAATCATCAGAAAGCGGCGACTCTGTGTCGTAATATCGCTCTATTGCATCTCTGTACACGCTCCGTTCAACACGTGTTAAATGGCGAGTAGCATTATTAAAATCGCTAATGTGATGCGGGTAAAAATTCATGTATAATGTCCCTATCTTTGTAACGCAATGGGGAAAAATTTTTAATCGCTGTTTGCCAGCGTCTCTACTGACTCCAGATAATCCGACAGCTTCTTAGCTATGCTTGCCCGCGGATCTGAACCCGACATAATCCTGTATAGCGTTGCCTGGCTTACCCCTGAAAGCGCAGAAACCTTCCTCAGATTCCTGTCTGCCAGCATTTTCCGCATAGTCTCTACTGTTAGCATTACCCCTCCTTATGACCTTTTATTTATCTCAATTGATAAAATATGCTTGCAGTATGGCACAGGGTTTGCGATACTGTCAATAAGCAATCAGGCATTAACCCTAAATAAACGGTAAGGAGAATAACATGAGAGAAGTTAAAACAATCACAACAACGGATGAATTGCTGGCTATACGCAACAGAGATGGCGTTATCGAGCATGACGGAGATTTGCGCATTGAGTGTGACGTGCATTGGGGTGTTGGTAGGTATATCGCAGGCATCAGTGTAACTGGCGACCTGAGCTGCCGTGGCGACCTGAGCTGCCGTGGCGATCACATTGCTCAAAGACGATAAGTGGTCAAGCACTGAGCGTTGGATGCTGGAGACTTTGCGCGATAGTGAAAAGGCAGCGCCGGATTGGGTTTTGGAAATCATTAACGACAGTAAACGGTAACATTGCCTTTCAGGGCATCAAGTAATCGGCCAAGGGCCAAAGGAGTAACAACAATGAGCAATAAAGAGATAGTCCATCACGAAAGTCAGTCAGAAACAACCGCGCTAATGCAGGTCATAGAGCGCGTAGCCATGGATAAGGATTCTGATATCAGCAAGCTTGAAAAGATGCTCGATATGCAGGAACGAATTCTCAACCGCAACGCGAATCAGCAATTCACTGCCGATCTGGCCGCAATGCAAATCAAGCTGCCGCGAGTCATTGAGCATGGCGAAGGCCACAACAAAGCCAAGTATGCCAAGCTTGAGGATATCAATGACGCCATACGGCCAGTGCTGCAAGAGTTCGGGTTTGCCGTGACGTTCCGTGTGAAGCAGGATGCCGGTGTTCTGTGGATAACCACTGTGTTGAGCCACAGGGACGGGCACAGCGAAGAAACCAGCATACCTCTTGCTCTCGACACATCCGGCAGCAAAAACGCCGTGCAGGCCGTTGGCAGCACGATCAGCTACGGCAAACGCTACGGCATCTGCATGATGCTGAATATCAGTACCGGCGATGACGTGGATGGCCAATGGCTAGGCAGGCAGCAACCGGAAGCAAAAAAACAGCCCATAACCGATGAGCGGCTAAAAAGGGCAATCGACAAAATCAACGCAGGGGAGTACACGGCTGACGCACTGATTGCAAATTTTGCTTTGACTGACGAGCAGCAAGACAGGGTTGGCGACGAGGTGGGGGCATGATCCGTTGCAGCTCAATATCAAAGATCATGACCAATCCCCGCACAAAGGGGTCTGAATGGTCAGAGACAGCAAAGTCGGCAATGCTTGAGGCTGCACGAGAAACCATGTTCGGTGTGCGCAAGTCTCTGGACGATGTGCGCTGTATTGAAAAAGGACGCATGTGCGAGGACGAAGGCATAGCCCTGTATAACAATGTTTTCCTGTATGACTTGAAAAAGGTTGAGTCATCGGAGCGCCGGAGCAACGGCATCATCACGGGGGAGCCGGATCTGATCGCATCAACGTCAAGAAAGGGTGTGGACATCAAAGTGGCGTGGTCTCTGCTGACATTCCCCCTGACCGAAGATCAGGCGGGAAAAAAGGATTACGAATGGCAGGCGCGAGGGTATATGTGCCTCTTTGATCTGCCGGTGTGGGAGATAGCATACTGTGCTATTAACACCCCTGAAGAGCTTCTGAAGCCTTGGGACGACCCGTCTATACACTACATTGACGAATCAATACCACTGCACCACCGGATCACCATTGCCAGCTTTGAGCGAGATATGGAGATTGAAAAAACCATGCTTGATAAGTGCGCCAAAGCTAGCGCGTGGATCGATCAGGCAATAAAGGATTTTGCAGTAACGCATGACGAATATTTACTTTAACCAGCAAGGGGAATGAAATGGCAATTCGAGGCGTAAATAGGCCGCCACTGATGGGCGCGGCAATGTCACATGAGGATATAGCAAGGATTATAGGTGCGCCGAGATCTACTGTTGGTGATATTGAGCGCCGAGCGATGGAAAAGATCCGGAGAATGCAGACCCCTGCGGCGCAAAAGATGCTTGTCTATTTCGAGTGTATGAGCAATCGATCAGGGCATCAGGAAGAGTATCAGGTGTCTGACCCATTCGCTCAACCCACCGGCCAAGGATGGCTATCAATAACCGATTAACGATAGATTTTTTCAATTGTACAATCATAACCTGACCGGGTAATCTACAACTATAGACAAAGCAAGCGGAGAACAGACATGATAACAATCAGCAGTCAGCGATACAGAGACGATGAAATCGTACAGTCAAAGTCAAATGATAATGACTACATGGTTTGCGTATCCCCTCTGTTTGAGATTAATGGGATGACAGTGCGAGTTGTGCTTGACGGTCACCATAGTCTTGAGGCGGCTAATATTGACGGCGTACAGCCTGAGTATTATGAGCAAGATAGCAGCAACAATGCCGGTGTTGCCAGCAGCTTGTTTCAATCCACGCGCCCGCGAGGGGCGCGACTGGCGTCCTCTCTTTCGCTAGTTGCAGCAAGCCCTTCGGGGCCTTTTTTATCAACCCTAACCTATTGATTTACATACAAAAGCAAAAATAATTAAAAATAATTGATTAAAAGTGTTGACACATTAGTTATGTGTGTTATTATAGCTACAAGTCAGCAATAAAGCCGGCCCAAAAGAGAGCATCATGGAATATCAAATCAACAGCAAAAAGCTTGGGAAAACACTGACATTTTCGCGTCCTGTAACTCTGCGCAAATATTCATAGCAACACGGCCAGGGAGGCGATAAACTGACAAATACGCGTGAGGGTCGGATATGAATATTTTGCACGAAAGGGCCATGACTGTGCTATCAGATAATTTTCAGCCATACGAAAAAATCAAAGCGTCCATAAATCTTATCACCGGATACGGGGTTGAAGCGCATGAGCTACTGTCAAATTTCGGATAAAGGAGAACAAATGAAAACTAAAAAAGTAGGCGCTCCGTTCGGGTCGCAGAACGCACTAAAAAGCGATGTCGTCGCTAGCAAGCACATTCACGTCAGAGTGACTCCGGATCTGATGCGGACAGCTAAAGACAAAGCAGCGGCTGACGGCAAGACATTTTCTGCGTGGATCACTGATCTAGTGCGCGATGCTGTCGATACATAAAATCTATCACTGAGCTGATTATTCATAGATTTAATTGTTTTGACTTGATCGTTATTTGTGTTATTATAGCTACATAGTCAGCAATAAAGCTGGCAAAAAAGGAGAACAACATGTACAGCAAAAGCATGCAAATCAAGAAAAACAACATAAAGGCGCTCACAGAGCAGCAAATAGCTCTAACTGAAACAATAATGCACTGGGCGAGCCAGGGCAGAATAGATCACGTCAGCTTTTATCTCGGCGGCATAAAAAGTCTTGCTGATCAGATAAACGAAATAGCAGAAATGTCATTAGAGACTGACGAAGAAATTGAGACAAGCGAATATTAAGTAATCGGCCAGGGACGGCCACAAACATTTCTAAGCTGCCTGTGCGGCAGCGAATATTAAGTAATCGGCCACGGACGGC